>Ga0315906_10000278_pt1 | contig 87044 bp, 99 predicted proteins | sample LakEriMetagenome_4_FD_203526 | JGI IMG/M metagenome (GOLD analysis project Ga0315906, IMG submission 203526) | Freshwater fungal communities from buoy surface, Lake Erie, Ohio, United States - Buoy 2 MA122 | ecosystem: Environmental > Aquatic > Freshwater > Lake > Lake biofilm | place: USA...
AAGCAATTTTATTTGACAAAGATCCAATATATTATGCACATTTTGGTTATGCAAAACATAGTATATATAACCAACCATGTTGCTCTACATGTAAATATTATTGGGTAACTCATGAAGGGAGAACAAAATGATTCATGCTTTATGGCTTATCCCCGCTTTTATTTGCGGTTGGTTTGTATGCTATATTCAAATGACGTATGGGGTTGATCAAAGTGGCGAGTAATCGTGTAGTTATTTGCGATGTATGTCAAAAAGAGATAGAATTGCGTTGGGGTATTTTTGGTCATGACACATTAAATAGACACATGAAAGAGCACAATGGCTGATCCAAATCAAACACCTAGTCGTGGGGATTGGGCATGTCCATGCGCTGGATGTGCAAAGGCAGTTGCTTTTGAAAGAAAACAATTGCTACAATTAATCAATGACCACAAAAAAGAATATCTTGAATATAGGGGCAGTTCTTTTGATAAAGAGGGTAATCTTTTATGGGCTAAAGATGATGCGTTGGCTTATATTGAAGGGGTGGATTTTGTTGAGGTATTAATAAAAGAAAGAATGCCTAAACCTAAAACAAAATCATAGTACAATATGAATATGAATCGTGAGACAATACAGTTAGCAAAAATAAACAAAACTCCAATTTTGTTTAAAGGTATTTTTCCAAACACTTCTAACTGGTCTAATTTTATCAATCATTTAGATTTTGCTATGCATCAAGATGATGCTGCGGTAAGAGATAATTTACATAAAACTGTTGGACAAGCACATTTTTGGAGTCCATACACAATAATGTTAGACAATGCTCATTTACATCATAAAGGTTTAAAAGATGTATTAACAATCTTAGGATCATTTTTAGATTCTGAGTTTAAAACTGCTTTTGGCATGATAAGTTTTACTACGATGGAACCTACTGTTGGAAGACATGAAGATAGTTATGAAGTATTTTATTTACAGTGCGAAGGGGCAGTTGATTGGCATGTTCAGGTTGGTATGGAAGAGCAGGTATTTAGATTAGAAAACGGAGATATTATTTTTGTACCTGCAAATACTACCCATGAAGTTAAATCTATCACACCTAGAGCAGGTATTTCTATAATGTTTAACAAGCAACAGTAGCCAAGTCGGTTAAGGCCCCGAACTCATAATTCGGTTATCGTAGGTTCAAGTCCTACCTGTTGCACGTATGATATACTAATTAAAATGGCAAAAATAGTATTTTTAGGCAACTTTCGTGTTGACTATACAACTGAGACGCATCATGCCCTGTCTTTAGAATCCCTTGGGCATACAGTAATTCGTTTACAGGAAACAGAAGCAAGATCAGAAGACATATACGAGAAGGCTTCAAGAAGCGATTTGTTTGTTTGGGTACATACACATAGTTGGAAAACACCTGGAAGAGTTACCATGTCACAAGTTTTAAAACAATTAAAAGAAAACAAAATCCCTACAATGACATACCATTTAGATCTTTGGTTTGGTTTACAAAGACAAAAAGATCTTGAGTCCGTTCCAGTATATAAAGATATTGAACATTTTTTTACCGTTGATAAACAAATGGCAGAATGGTTTAATAAAGAAACTAATGTAAAAGGTCATTATATTCCAGCAGGAGTTTATGATGCTGACTGTCAATATCGTGTGTCTAAACCTCAAAAAAATGTAGTATTTGTTGGAAGCAGAAAGTATCATCCAGAATGGAAGTATAGGGAGCAGTTGATATCCTGGCTTGAAAGAACTTACGGAAACTGGTTTGAGCATTATGGTCAGGGTGGTATTAAAAATATTAGAGGTAAAGAATTAAATAGGTTATATTGGAACACAAAGGTAGTTGTTGGTGATACGCTTTGTATTGACTATAAATACCCATATTATTGGTCAGATAGAGTTTATGAAACAATGGGTCGTGGTGGCTTTATCATTCACCCTTATGTAAAAGGTATGGAAGAAGAGTTTGAAGATAAAAAACATTTAGTCTTTTATGAGTACGGTAATTTTGATCAATTAAAAGAATTAATTAATTATTACTTAGAACATGAAGATGAAAGAGAAAAAATAAGGATTGCTGGTCATGAGTTAGTGAAGAATAACTATACATATAAACATAGATGGCAGCAAATATTGAAGGAGTTAGGCATATGATTAAAGAAATTGAAGGCACAGAGATAAAGTTTGATTTAAGAGAAAACTATCCAACTGATGAGATTGTTGTTAAAGAAATTTTTGAAGAAAATGTTTATGAAGTTAATGCTGGAAGATTTGCAGTTGATGGAGTAACAGTGGATATTGGAGCAAATATAGGAGCATTTACCTTATTAGCAGCCAATCATGGATCTAAAGTATATGCAGTAGAGCCAGAGCCACACAATTTAGAAGCAATGAAAAAAAATATTACATTGAGTGGATTGGATAACCTTATTACTTCAATTCCATATGGCATTAGTAATTTTAAAGGTACCGCCGTTATCCATGATAGTGGTGGTGGATCAAGCATTAAAGATGATGGAACATTTGGTTCTGAAATTGAAGTTATGACATTGGACAATCTATTTGATTTATATCACATTGAAAAGGTAAATGTTTTAAAGATTGATGTTGAAGGAAGTGAGGCAGATATTATTCTTGCTGCATCAAAAGATAATTTAAATAAGTGTGCATATATTACTATGGAGTTTGACATTCGGTCTGGAAATCAATTAGGAGATGTTGTACAAAAACTTTCTGAAACACATCACGTTAGAACTATGGGTAGTTGGGAACGTGGTGGTATGGTTTGGGCGTGGTTGTATTGAACATAGGAATAGTAGCAAGATCAGATAATACTGGGTTAGGCAATCAAACAAAAGAACTTGTTAAAATGCTTAATCCAAAAAAGATTTTGCTTATTAATTCTTATTTTTTTAATAGAAATAAACAAAACGCAGACTGGTATAAAGATTATGAGTGTATAACAACAGAAGGGTTTGCAAGCAATGAAGAAGTTGTAAAATTTCTTGACGGGCTTGACGTTGTTATAAGTTGTGAGATATTTTATAATCCCAATTTTGTTACTTTAGCAAAACGTAAAAAAGTTAAAACTATTTTACAATATAATTATGAATTTTTAGATCATTTAGTCAATCCTAGTTTGCCTCTTCCAGATGTATTATTAGCACCTAGCCTTTGGAACTTTGAAGAAGTATTAAATAAGTTTGGAGATAAAACTAAAGTAGTTCATCTACCTCCACCAACTGATCCTAAATTATTTGAAGAAGCAAAACAAATAAATATAAGCAGAGATCATCGTCGTGTGTTACATATTGGTGGAAAGGCTGCGGTAAAAGATAGAAATGGTACCAATACTGTACTAGATATGCTAAAACATTCTATTGGAGAATATCAAGTAGTTATAAAAAGTCAAACAGAACTGCCAGTTAAATTTGGTTTTGGTAGACTTAAACTTGAAATTAATAATGTAATAAACAATCAAGATTTATATTCAGGATTTGACGCTTTGATCCTTCCACGCAGATATGCTGGGCTATGCCTACCTATGAATGAAGCCTTGATGAGCGGTATTCCAGTCTTTATGACTGATATATCACCCAACAATAATATACTTCCAAAAGAATGGCTAGTAGATTCAAACAAGATTGACGAACTACAAACTAGAACTAAAATTGATGTTTATGGTGCAAATGAAGTTCAATTAGCAAATAAAATTGATGAATATATGGACATAAACGATAAGACTGACATAAAGCAAAAAGCATTTGAAATAGGATTTAATAATTTTTCTACTGATATTTTAAAACAAAAATATTTAGACTTATTTGAACAATAAAAAAGCCAGCCATATTTCAGGCTGGCCTTCTTATATTAAGACTATGCCTTCTTGGCAGCCTTCTTTGCTGGAGCCTTCTTGACTTCAACATTCTTTAGAGCATCTTCAACGAGTGATGCTGCTGGCATACGGCCAAAAGCCTTATCGTTTGGATTAATTGCTCTTAGTGCCACTGGTGCAACCGCTGCTACCAATGAATATGCAAGGGTACCTAGATCAGTAACTCCTGACATGTATAGCGCAAGACCTGCACCTAGAACTGAACGTCCATATGATGCTAGTAGTGCCTTTAGTTTCTTGTCCATTTCGTTTCCTCCTATAGGATAGATTTGACTATATTAGTATAGCATGTGGCTTAGACTCTTGCAATGACGATGTTGATACAATCGTATATTCAGAATTCTCAGCCAACTCTGATAGTTTAGATACTCCTGAATAAGAACATCCACTACCAATTCCATTTCTTATTTCTTCAAATATATTTTTAACTGGCCCTTTATATTTTATTTTTGTTGATATACCCTCAACTACTGAAGATTGGCCTTTCCAATCTACCTGAGCATCCTCACTAGCCATGCCACGGAATACCTTAAATCCTTCAATAACGGCTCCTGGAGCCTCGTCTGTGCCAGCCAGCATAGATCCCAGCATAACCATATCTGCACCTGCTGCAAAGGCTTTTACGATGTCTCCAGTAGTTCTGATTCCACCATCTGCAATTATTAGTGTGTCCATATGATTTTTATTTTTATACTCATAGCAATCAATAATAGACTGCAGGGTTGGCATGCCATGTCCAGAAACTATTCTTGTAGTACAGGTAGCACCACCACCAATACCCACACGAATGGCATCTGCTCCAACTTCTGCCAACATTGAAAATCCATCTACAGTTGATACATTTCCAACCATAATGTGGATGCCTGGATAATACATTCTAAGATGCTGCACCGCTTTTATTGCTGCATCATTATGTCCATTTGCTGTATCTATACAAAACCAATAACAGCCCAGTTCAATAGCACTATCAATAAAATCAGTATCAAAACATTCTAAGGAAGAAAGTGCAATACCAATGCCACGGCCACTATTTTTAGAAGCAGCATGTTCAAATGATATTAGTCTTTCAGATGTGTTCATATAGCGATGAATTATTCCAAGACCGCCCTCGTTTGCTATTGATTCTGCCATGTATGCTTCACAAACAGTATCCATTGGGGAGGCAACAATTGGAAAATCAAAACCACTCATTGATATGTCTATCTGTTTTCTGCTTACAACATTAGAATGTTGAGGCACTAACAATATGTCATCAAAGCATAGAGATTGATTATAAAATTTCATATTATTTTAGTTATCTTTCGGCAATAATTTCTTTAGTTCTTTGAATTCTTCAGATATTTTTTTTAGAGCCTTATCATGTGGACTTACCATTCCCTCAACAGCCGTTCCATATTTATCATAATACTCAATATCTGGCTCAACTTCTTTAATAAATTTACTTAATCCATTTTGAACTTCCTCAATATAATCAAAAGCCCAATCTCGTGAGTCTGAAATAAATTTTAAAAAGTCTTCTTTAATAAGATTATTATTAGTATCATTTAGATCAGCAATAGAAAGAACAGCCTCTGCCATTTCAACATTCTGTTTTGCTAACTTAAAAGTTCTGTACATAAAAAAAATCAACAATACAGATAGCACCACTATTGCAATTTCCATTTATTCCTCCTACTTATATTGTACTATTGATAAACTAGAATGTCAAATCTTTATATATTTTATTAAAATCATATCCTATTAACTGCTGATACTCTTCTAAAGATCTAACATTTCCTGCACCCATTATTCCATCTTCAATGCCACATAAAACTTTCTTTTGTTTTTGTTGTGATTTTGTTTGAATTTGATCCCAATTGACTTCTCTTCTTACCTCATCAGACCATATTTTTTTATAGCCGTTTCTTTTATAAAAATGATAAACAATTGGAATAGGCGGAGAATATATATCCCAGCCTCTTGTCCATGCTCTCATTGCAAAACAGATTTCTTCTCCAAAAAAACTAATTTCTTCATCATATGGTACTTCTTTGACTATATCGCCAGTAGCAAATATAAAACCGCCAAGAACTGTAGTTGATAATTCTGGTTTTGAATATGATAAATCATCAAATGGTAATCTTTTTGCTCCCCATTGATTGTCTACTCTTAACCAAGGAACTTGCTTGGTTGGCTCAACTGGCAATTCATCAGTTGAAATAGAATGAATAAACTGTGAGCCATTTCTTTCTATAGAGTATGGAGGAGGAAAAGAAGATAGTATTACTTTTTTATTTCTTGCAATTTGTTGTGATAATGTTAACTGTTCAATACATTTTAAATCCCAGTTTTTACTAAAAATAGTATGAGAGTCTACTTGTAAATAATAGTCTTCATCAGTATACAGATCCATTGCTTTACTTCTTGCAAGTCCAACCCCTCTAGCATGTCTTGGATGCATTAAAGTTAATGAATATTGTTTTATAAAAGATAGGTCAACTGTTTCTAAATCCTGTTGCACTATCCCAAATTTTATAGCCTCTTTACCAGAAGCATTTTCAACAGCACTTTTTAAAGTATCCTCTAATGCTGGATCTCTGTAAGATGCTACTGAAATAAAAATGCTCATTGTTCTAATGGCTTTCTTACAACTAATACAATTGCACCATTTTGTTCAAGGGCATCTTTTAAAACTGCAACGTATCTAACTGCAGCAATCTTATCATCATGTGATAAATTAAAGATAGACTTTTCATCAATTCTAATAGTTAAAAAGTTGTCATTATCTATTAGATCCACCTTAAATCCTTTTGGAGCAAGCCCATCTAACGAATGGAATGCCCTACGCATTTCATCTGTGTACACTATATCATTTCCTCTGGAGCCTTTGGTGCTGTTATAATAATGGCTTTACTACCATCCCATCTTACTCTGCCCTTGCATCCAACATTGTATTTTGTTACTCCATTTTCTTCTGAGAGCACATCGTAGACGTATCCATGTATTTCAAATGATGTAGCAAAATCTTCATGACCATTAACTATTACTCTCCAAACATACGGATCATTCTTTTTTGCTTTTGTATTAAATCTTAGTATAATGTCATCATATGGCTTTATCCATCTATCTTTTACTATAGTCCATATATATTTTATCTTATTCATAGACCCATCTCTTTTCTTTTTTGTGTTGCTGAAACTGCTTGAATATCAGGAGATAGTTCTACCTGCTCAATCTTATATCCTACATCACGACCATATACAATATTGGTAATGTTTGGTAGTCGCAATATTAAAGTATTGTAATCATTATTATCTGTGTAAATTAAATCTTGAACCTTCTTATAAGGCAAGGGGTCCTTGTCTGAAGTTCCATAAGTATTACGAACTCCAACTAGCACCTGCGATGTTCTTTTGTGCGCTTCTTGTTTAAGTGCTTGGTGCCCCTCATGCCATGGCTGATATCTACCAAGTTGTAGGGTAGTTGGTGCAGACCAATCAAATAATCCAGCCTCTAAGATTACTCTTTTTACATTGTTTTCAAGATTTTGAGAATCAATATGCCCCTCAATTTCTATATCATGAAATGTAGGAGGCTCCCACATTTTATTAGTATCTTCAAATCTGCTAAAGCCAATAGTGTTCATCCATACAACTACGTCTGCATGTCCAAAAGCATTTCTAGTATCTTCAGTTGGACAAACAAAATCAACAATTACTGGAGCAACGTTTTGTCTTGCAATGAGTCTAGCCATCTCACCCATGCGTCTTGCTTGCTCTATTCTATCTTCTACAGTAAAACTTAAATCATTATTTACTGTTGCACGAACTTCATCAGCATTTAAATGAATAGCATTGATACGTTCCTTTAATGCTGTTGCTAATGTAGTTTTTCCAGATCCAGGAAGACCAATTATTTGAATAATCATTTTACACCTCCGTTGTTAGGGATATCCAAACTTTACCCCATTGTTGTTTATTTTTGTGACTGTTAAATTCTTTAGAAATTTTTCCACCTTCTAAATAAATTCCGCCCCAAACTCCCCATTCTTTGCCAGATATACCAACGGCAAAACATGTTTTTAATACTGGACAATTAAGACATATATTGTCTACGCCAGATCTTAATGATTCGTTCTCTTCATATTTATCAAAAAATAAGTTTGTGTCAAGACCTAAACACGAAGCATTATCTTTCCATAGATGTTGCTTCATGATTTACCTCACATATTTTTTCGGAATCTCCCAGCCATTTGTGCCATATTCGTACATATTTCTTATGTACCATTGTCCATTAACGAATGCACCATTAACTTTGAACATAGCAGTTTTTGAGGGTTTCAGTTCAACAACTTTCCATCCATCCCAGGACAGTTCATTGTTTTCAGTAACTATCTTTTCCATAGTTTCTAGTTCTTTAATCATTGTTTTCATCTTTCTAGTACCTGAATATTCCAACTTCAATACCGTTTAATTCGGCAGAAGCAACTAGTTTTGATACTGACTCTTTTGGCTTGCTTAGAAATGCTATATAGTTAAAAGACTTTATGTTTTCTTCCAACCAAGAAGGCGGAACCTTGTAAAGTTTAATTCTTTTACCACGCACTTTAAAACTTCTTTCAGATACATTTGTAAATTCTGAAGCAAAAGAGTTTATGTTTCTTGGACCTGCTGAATAAATAAATAGTTCATGATCTGTTTCTTGCATGTTGGATATTGCTACCCCCATTGCCCTTAAAAAAACATTATAGTCATCAAAAGAATTAGTTCCCTGAACTCCTACTATCATCTTCTTTTCCTTTGTTCAAACTGTCCAATATGAATAATAATTTATTCATTTCCTTTTTTGATAACGAATCAGTCTTAATCTCTTTTCCAAGATCAGGATTAAACTCACCATCTAACACATCAGCGCAATAAAACTTGTTATCTTTTACCCAATAGGCTTTTCTATCAGGTGTTTGTATAACCCTTACAGTTTTATCTGTAATATGTTTTTTATATTGAGTAGGTTTTTTAAGAAGCAATTCTTCATTAGTTGGTATAACCAATTTGGCTATCTGATGAAGAGTTGTTTGCCTATAAACATATCTCTTAAGCAAAACTTTTTTGTTTCGCCATCTATAAAGTATAGCAACAACGTTCACCAATGTCAAGAGGACCGCTATATAATTTAACATAATATTAATTAAAAATTACGTTGTCTTAGATTTGATGGATCAAAAATATTTCCTAGGATTGATTTAGATGCTTCTCTTTTAACAATAGATCTTGACCATGCGAAGCCTGCATCGCCACCCCATGCTAACCACATAATGTATCCGTTAGAAGGATTTGCTTGGTTGCCCCAATCCTTGCCCTTTTTATCTACTTCATGTCGTGAAAAGTATGAATACATTCTTTTAACTGTGCTCAATGATAGCCTTTCGCCACGAGCAAGTTGACCAGCACGAGTCCATCCAACTGATGTACCAGCACCTTTTGCCTTACCCTGTTCTTTAAATTTAATTGCCTTACGTGCTGCTGAACGCACTCCTGCAGGTGGAACATATCCTTCTGCTTTTTTCATTTCATCTTCATCGTCATATTCAACATCATCGTCATCTTCCCAAAGATCTTCTGCTTTTGCTGCTGGAACACAATTAGGAACTTTCTTTCCATTCTTTTCTTTCATGCCACGTTGTACATAGCCTTCCCAACATGGTGCTTGCTTTTCCATATTTTCTGGACAGCACATTCCTTTTTCTGCCATATCTTTACTGCATACTGGACAATCTTCACAACTAACATTCATTTCTTTACAAGTAGGACATCCACATCCATCATATGCTTTATCCATTCCTACATTTGATTCTATTGATGGCAATGCCATAACCTCAGATGATAGCGCTCCAACAAAGTATTCTGTTTCTTCTAGACCGCCTTCTTCAAGTTCATATAGTTGAATTAATATTGCTGGATCTGTTGGTGTTGCCATAATAGAGTATTCTGAACCTTCTGATCCCAACATTCCCTCTGTCATTACATGAACAACACGCCCAACATACATCTCTTCTTCGTGTGGTGCCATCACCATATCGCCTTCTTTAACCATGGCTTTTCCAATCTTTCCTTCTGAAACATTTATAGCATAAATTTGAGCAGCAGCCTGTGATTTTGTTTTATGGCAACCCATTACTGTACCGTCTTCTTTTACGGCTGGGTAGCCTGAGCAACCGTATGAACCTTTAGCACCTACACGATATGGCATGAGTTTATTATACCACCTTTAAGATGTTCATAATTTCTTTTAAAGACCTTTGCTTTTCTTTAGAAAGTTTTGCAATTTCAGCGTCATTAAATGCTTTTTGAGCAACGCCTACTACAGGGCTTTCATTTTTGTCATAATTTAATGTTAGATAGCCCTTTTCCCATAAATACATTATCTCAGAATTGACAAAATTTAAATGCTCCTTATATAAATCTGGCATTACTTGTTTTAATTTATCAGTAAAATTATATAGCACTTCTCCAGTTTCAACGTCTATACCACCAAACTCAAGAGCACCATCAAGTATTAATTGTTCAATAGTTAAATCTTCTGGATTCATTTTCCTGATTTCATTCTTTGAATCTTAAGCGCATCAAAATCTTTTACCTTAGTCTCTCCAAGATATCCCCATGCGTACCCATCTTCAATCATTTGATTGTTAATAGATTCTCCACTACCATCAACATATAGCCAGCCAAGGATACGGCCATACTTTTCAGAACTGTCTAACTTTTCTGTTCTAATTACAACAGTCTTTGCTCCAGCAAGTTTTTTCTTAAGATAGTCTTTAGCCTCTAGACCAAGAGCCTTTTCAGCCTTATCTGTAGTTCTTGATTCTGGAGTATCTATACCAGCCAAACGAACTCGTTGTGCATAAAGAATATTAAATCCTAAGTCTAATACAACGTCAATGGTATCTCCATCAACAACAGACTTTACCTCTTTTACAAAATATTCATACATTAGTAACTATCTCCTTTTGCTCTATTTTCATTTAATCTTTCACGCTCATCAAGTACTTCTAGCATAAATGCCATCATCTTTGTATAAGCATTTGGATCATTCATAATTTTATCATAGTGGTGACCACAGAACATAAGATCTCCAGTACCGCCCTTAATTCTAACATAGGCTTGAGCAGAACATCTATCGCATCTATCTTGTGCGGTTAGTATCCATTCTGGTTTTTCTTTTACAGCGCTTGGGTGTACATCACTTGTTTGCATAATCTGTTTTGTAAAAGCCCTTTCCGTTAAATTGTATTCCTACACTAGAGTATACACGAACTAAAGGCTGATTGCAAATTTCGCACTTATATCCTGGATCATCTTCTGACATAGATCTAACTTTTGTATATCTGGTAGCACACGGCATACAGTCATATTCATACGCTGGCATTACCATTTTCCCTTCCATACTCACCATATTTACCAAGTACTGCTTTAACTGTTCCATCTTTACGAAGACGAACAATCATTCCATTTTTAATCTGCATTGGATTAAAAGGGTGTTTAGATCTATATTTTCCAGATGATTTTCTTTTTGACATTACTTAATCTTCTTTCCAAATCTTGCCCAGACTCTTTCATGAAGATAATAGCCAAGTGCTTCCCATGCGATATACATTAAAGCACCAAGACTTGCATATTCCCATTCACCAGTAAATAAATAAATTACTCCTGCAACACCTACTAGGTGAAAGGTTTCCCAACTTGCTGTTTTTAAAAGTGTTCTTTTGTTTGATTCCATATTAATATTATACCATCAAACTGCTTTTTCAGTCAATCTACTATGAGTTCTAATTCTATGACAATTAGCACAAACAACTTCGCATTTTGCTATTTCCTTTTTTATGGCTGCCCAAGAAAATCCATCATGAATCATTCTTGATACATTATATTTTTTATCTTTTATATGATCAAAATCAAGAACTATTGGATTCTTTTCTCCGCAGTCAACACATCCACTTGACTGCTTAATCTCAGTCAATCTTTTTTTATATTGCTGCTTATTATATGTTGCTAATTCTTTTTCAGTCATAGCAAGATAATTATATCAGTAATTAAAAGCCCCACACAGGTAATTCAGGCACGATGGCCAGGTTATATAAATGGGTAACTAATCCATCTCTAAGGTCCTGTGTGGGGACTTATTATATTATACTACTTGATTTTAATTACTTTTGGCTTTTTCTCTTCAGGAATAATACGCTCAATATCAATATTAAGCAAACCATCCTTAACGGTAGCACCAGTAACTTCCATATATTCACCAAGGGCAAAGGTACGTGTAAACTTACGACCAGCAATTCCTTTGTGAACTACTTCAACATCTTCAGTATCTGTGCCTTCACCCTGTACAATCAGAGTTCCATTGTCAACAGATACCTCAATATCATCCTTAGCAAATCCAGCAACCGCTAATGACAATTTATAAGTATCATCATCAACCTTTACTAGATCGTATGGTGGGTATGAAGTTTGGCGAGATGCCAACTGTACATTACTTAGACGCTCCATCTCACGATTGAAGCCAATAAAAAAGGGATCCTTGAAAAGGTCCCATGCATATGTTGTAACCATTTTTTCTCCTTTTCAGCGAGTTATTTTGTATACCCCCACTAGGGCAGGTATACATATATTATAACATATTACCTACATATTGTAAAGTTGTAAGATTTTTCCCAATTTATAATATCATTTTCATCATTGATTAATGGCTGACTTTTAATATTTAGGCTAGTATTTAATAAAACTGGAACACCTGTCATTACATACCAATTTGAAAGAACTTCGTATAGTCCTGGATGTTGCTCTCTTGTGACTGTTTGTACTCTTGAAGTGCCATCTTGATGCACTACTGCAGGTATCTTATTTGGCTGTAAACATTTTACAGTGTATTGCATATATGGACTTTCGTAATCCATGTCAAACCATTTATTAGCATATTCTGCCATAACTACTGGAGCAAATGGTCTAAATAATTCCCTTTGTTTAATTAAATTAACTTTATCCTTTATGTTAGGATCTCTTGGGTCTGCAAGAATACTTCTATTACCCAATGCTCTTGGGCCATATTCTGCTCTACCTGTCGCAACTGCAGCGACTTTATCCTTTATCAAACTGGTAATAATTTTAGTAACTGGATATTTTCCACCTAAATCATAACCTAAATATGGTGTTTTCCAATTTACATGCTTGCCGTACAATGCTGTTGCTGCTCCAAGAGAACTGCCAGCATCTCCAGGATTTGGCATTATCCAAACGTCATCAAAAATATTCCAAAGTAGTGTGTTAGCAGATGAATTAAGAGCACATCCTCCCATAAAAACTAAATTATTTTTATTAGTTATGCTCTTTGCCATATGCATAAATTCGTTTAATCTTTGCTCGTATACAACTTGAACTGCAGCAGCAATATCAAATCTATCTTGTTCTGTAATCTGCATTCCCCAATCAGATATTCCTGTATGTAGGTTGTATTTTTGTTTATCATATCTTGGGAAGTATTCATCAACTTCTTTATAATATCTGCGCCAGTCCCCATATGCAGCCATACCCATCATAATATACTCTTCCTGGTTTGGCATAAGGCCAATAAGTTGGGTAAATGCTGAATAAAACAAACCAAAACTAACTGGATAATTTTGTTTGTATTTTAACTTTATATTGCTTCCTTCTCCAACCCATATTGTTGAAGTGTTATACTCGCCTATTGCATCTAATACTACTACTACAGCATCATTAAACTTACTTGTGTAATACCCTGCTGCTGCGTGAGAATAGTGGTGCTTAAATTTGTATATTGGCATCATATTGTCAAAATTATATTTAGGTTTCCAATCTCCTAAACCACCTTTTAAGAATAAGCGAGAAGCCTTTAACAATGGCTTTTCATAATAGGCTATTGCATCAGGTTTTCCATATTGTAAAGCATCATTTATTAATTCATCATTAACATACCAGTCATTTTTATTTTTACTATATCTTTCTGCATGTCCTGCAAAAAGTATTTCTCCGTCTTTAATTAAAGATACGGATGCATCATGAGATGTTTCATTAATACCCAATATATACATTATTGAGATTCTCTATATTTCTCAGTGATAAACTTTGCCCAATATGCGTGATCAGATCTTCCAAGATGTGCATTATCTCTGGCTAACTCTAAAGCGTCTTCTCCATGATGATCCTTTTTATATTGTTTTGTAAAATGAAAAAGGTCTTTTATATTAATTTTATAAAAAGTTTTAGAATCTTCAATTCCTGCATTCTTTATTTCTTTATTTTCATATGACCAACTAAAAGAAAACAACTGTATATTATTTGCATTACAGTATTGCTCTAACATATAATAATATTGTCCTGCTAAAAATGATATCAATCCGTTATCATTCTGCTCAGTTAATATTTTTACTATGCTCTTGGATGTTTTTGAATAACCATAAAACCTATTTAAATCTGGTACATTGAAAAAAATAACCTGCGGATTACCAAAATTTTTAAAATACTTAAAAGCATTTGATACTTGAGAAAATACAGAGTCGCCAGGATAAGCCATATTGAAATATCCAGATAGTTTTTCATTGTTACTTATGTTATTGTATACAATTTTAGGCCAAGTTTCTTCTATAAATAATCCAGAACCCCAAGTATAAGAACATCCTAAAAACAATACATGCTTTCCATCATGTTTATTTATAAAACTATTTGATCTATAACCATGGCTATTGAGTTCTTCTTGTAAAATTTCTGTATTTCTATCTGCAAAATAATTTGGCCAAAGCGTTTTATCTCCTGGAAAATCTGCAACTGGTTTATCTAGTTTTAAAATATCTTTTAATGGTCTTAAAAAAAATAGTGACCTTGTGTAAATACCAATTGAGTTTTCATAATGCTTGTCACACTTATAACTCTCGTCATGTGTTTTTTCTTGATCCCATGGGGCATGATGACATAAGCCATCTTTTACTATTCTAAATTTTCCCCTACTACCATCTGGAACTTTACGACTTTTTTTCATTATCCAATATTCTTTTATTATATAAAAATTCTAACAACATGCTCACATGGGTCTCCGCCATCTTCCCATTCTTGTATTTCTTCTTCACTCATATATTGAGTTCCACCATCATGAGTATGGCAGTACGGACCGCTTATCCATCCTCTTTCAATGCCGTTGGTTAACCAAATTCCAAATTCTTGTTCTTCTGGAGATAAATAATCTTCACTCATGTGGTTCATATATATATTGTATACCTAACCATTCAAAAAGTCAATTGGGCCAATACATGACGTGCTTAGATAACATGCAGCATCTAAAGCAAGAGCAAGCCTACGCTTTGGATCTTTATGGTTTTGGGTGGCATGTAAAGAACCCATAGCGTAGTCTGCCCCTGATCCTATGGCAATATAGTCTCTGTCATAGGAAATCAATGTAAGATCAACGGCATCATGTTCATATAATCTACCTTTAATGCCAATAAGTAAAGATACTTCTGAATCTTTTCCACCAATATCCCATTCTGTATAAAATGATTTTAATGCTTTTAAAAATTTAGTATGCATAAATTTATCAACATTTCCTTCTGGGGCAGGAGGATTAAAGTTATATTGAATTAATTGGCTGTCAAATGTTCCTGCGTAGCCAAAAATATATGGACCGTTTTTCCATATCTTTGGTCTGTCTATTGGGACTATATAATTACCTTCTGAAGCCCCTCGTTCACCAGCAAGATAAACCTTGCCTTCTTTCATTATACCCGCAATACAAGTCATGCCACTCCCTATATCTTCTATAAAAGTATACCAGAATTTTGGGGTATATCAAAGATAGATTATTTTATTTCTTGACCGCATTTACTACATTTTTTCACTTGTGCTGTAGCGGGGGCTGTTTTTTCTGCAGCACCTTTAAATTTAGGACGACCAAATCCTACAATAGAAACTTGTACGCCTTTGCTGTTTTTCTTATAAGCACGAAGTTGCTTACATACTTCGCCACCATTTCTTTGGCTTCCACCTTTTTTGTTAGTGGTATTTCCTTCAATGCACCATACAGTTCCATCTTCATTATCTTTAATAACAATACCAACATGTGAGATACGATCTACACCGTCTGCTGGGAAATCAAAATATGCAATGTCTCCTGGCTCTGGGTCACAAATCTGTGCATCATACCAGCGACCAGCCTTCTTAAATGCTGCTGCTCCTGATGGAGTATAGACAGTATTAGGAACTTTTACCCCCGCTTGATCAGCACACCAGTTAACAAAAGATCCACACCATGGCTGAAAGTTTGCTTTCATAAACTTGCCATACTTTGTTTCATTATCTTTTGGACCTTCAATAGTACCAATTTCACCCTTAGCAATCTCAATAAGTTTTGCTGCTGTTCCTAATTCTGCCATGATTAATCCTTATCCCATTCTTCATCTATATCTTGCTCATCAGGCATTTGTCCTTCTGGCTTGCCTTCTTGAACAGGTTCTTCTTGAACAACTTCTTCAGGCTCTGATGTTTGTATGGTTTCTGCAATAGCATCTGAACCACTCTTACCAATAAGTAATCCTGCTAATGTTCCTGTAATAAACGTAGCAACTGATCCAAGAACATTGAAAAACATTTTATCATTTTCAGATTGTCCACCAACTGGCTGGGTAACAAAAATAAGTGCATACAGAATTCCCATAGCAGTAAAGAATAGAATAGATCCAAGTATAATACCCAATGTAAACTTTAATCGTGCATCAAGTTCTGCTGGTGTATATTTTGTTTTAGCCATCTTATTTTAGTTTCCTTCCGAAATATCATCAACCATGTTGTTGATGTTGTCTACGTTTTCTGGCGCTGGTGCTTCATTAGACTCTTCAATTATATCAGAGTTTGTTTCCTCTGGGGCTTCCTCTGTTACTTCTACCTTACCCTCATTTGGATCATAGCCAATCAGGTCTTTTGTACAGGTTCCTGTGGCCTCACATAGTGGTGGGTTGCACTCTTTGGCTTCCCAGTTTACTGGATCTTGGCAGGGATAACGATAGTGGCCGTCGTAGCCACAACCAGTTAACATTAATCCAAGTAGGGAAACTAATACTAGTCTTATCATATTGCTCATTATACCAGTTATTAATCTTCTTTTCTAAGCGGGATGGTAGCAAGCCAAATAACAGTGGCAACCAAAGTAGCCACTCCAACTACCTGCTGAGCAGTGCCTGTAAGGGTTAGCCATGCTATAAAAAATCCAAGCAGGGTAAATATTTGAGCAATGCTTTCCTTTACTACTTCCCATGCATAGTTTAGTATGCCTTTAAGTATCTTCATTATTTCCTCCTTGTCATTGATGCTGAAACTATATTTCCTGCAATAATTGCAGAAACTACTATTTCTTGCACCTTTTCTCTTTGGTCATCCGTCATATCTTTACCCCATTCTGATGGACTAAGAACTTTTTCAAAATCTATATCTGTTAATGCACCTATTGGATTTGATAAAAATTCATCTGCTTGTGCTTCAGTGATAGCGTCTGCAATTGTATAAGGCATTGGAGCATCTTTATTTTCTGCTGCCTTCTCTGCAAATGATTCTAATGCTTCTGCTATAACTGGATCTTCTTTTGCTAACTCTGCCACTAATGCTATCTCTTCTGTCTTAATACCCAGCGTTCCAGCAACAGCCTCTTTTTGCTCATCTGTTAATTTTGTTAATGTATCTTTGCTTGTTAAATCAGATAACTTTCTAAGTAAATCACTTGTGGTATCATTGTTTGTCGTATTGTTTTCGGAAGGAGATGGTTCTGGTAATGTCTCAGGTTTTGTGGTTTCTGTTTGGTCTTGGGATGGGCTTGGCTCTGGATTGGGTTCTGGTGAAGGTGATGCTTCGTCCTTTGAAGGAGAGGGTTCGGGCGTTGGAGTTGTCTCAGGTGTTGGATCAATATCAGGTGAAGAAGTAGGTTCTGGAGTTGGCTCTTGAGATGGAGTAGGTTCATCTATTGTAGGTGTAGGAGAAGGTTCGGACTCTGGTGCTTCTGTAAGATCTGGAGATGGCGTAGGTTCTGGAGTAGGATTAGAGGCTTGTTGATTCGCTAAAGCCTGTGCTATTGCAGCAGCAATCCTTTGCTTGTTTTCAAAATCTAATTGATTGTTGTATTCTGTTTGAGCATTAATAATTGCAATTTGCATTTCTGATATAGCAATTTCATAATTACCTTGTGCAATTGTGAGGTTTTGTGTTTCTGTTGTGAGGTTTTCAGATGCAAGTGTGAGGTTTTCTTGTGAGGTTTGTAAGGTTTGATTATACTGAATCAATTTATTATTTTCAATATTATATGCTTCAAGTGCCTGATTATATTCTTGTTGTGCTATATTTTGAGCCTCTATTGCTGCTGGTAGGCTAGGGTCTTCAAGCGGTATAGACATTGAAAAAACAGTACTTGGTATAGCAGTAAAACCATTGCCTATATCCCATTGTAATTGTCCATTGGCTCCCCCGCCATTTTCATACCACCATACCTCTATGGGAAGCCATCCATTAGATTCCATATAATAACCAGTTGATCCAGCACAGCCACCACCACGATCAAACCAGTCATTTCTAACTATATTGCCGTTAATAATTAATATCATTCCATCATCTCCACAAGTTCTAAATTGTGGAGTCCAATGCTGAGTAGACTTTATATAGCCAGACCACCTAATCTGATAATCATCATATAGCCCAGCAGGACCGCCAGATCCAAAGTTAAAGTTAATGTTTGACCATGGACCCATTGATATAGGCTCTGTTCCGCAGCCTAGAGGTGGCATATTGTTATATGTATTATAAGGATCCCAACAGTTGTATAAGAAGGCACTAAGGCTATTTGTGGCTGGCTGTCCGTTAGACTGGGCTATGGCTAAGTTTATATTGGCTACATCCAAAGCATTTTGTTTATTTTGTAAAGTAGCATACGCAGAATCTCTTATTGGCTGCTGTGTATCTACGGCTAATTGTGCTTCTTGTTTAACTAATATTGCGCTATCATACGTATCTACAGCGTCATTATAAATACCTTGCGATATCTGAAATACATTTTTTGCCTCTACAGCAGTTGTATATTTTGTTTTTGCTATGTCAATTAATTCTAATGTTTTTGTTTTATCTATTAGATTATTTACATCTTCTTCAAGTTTGTTTATTTCTTGTTGTGCTATTACTAAAGGATCATTTGAATTAGCGTTTTCTGGAACAATTAAGGTCCAGCCAAGGGCTAGAAAAAATGCTATTAATATTCTAAATGTTTTTCTAATTTTCCTTTCACCTCATAATAAGAATAAAACTATTATACCATTTTATTAAAAAGAAAAAGGCGTAGAAATTAATCTACGCCTTCTCTTTAAGTTTAGATTACTTAATCAAAGCAACCTTTGCAGAAGGATTCTTCTTATTCCACTTTACAGCAAGTGAATTAAATGCCTTCTTAATAGCAGCCATCGCAGCAGCATTATCTGCATTTACCTTCGCAAGTGTAGCAGCATGTGCAGCAGTTGCATCAGCAAGTGCCTTGTCAGCAGCAGCCTTAGCAGTTACAGCCTCAGCCTTCAACTTAGCAACTTCTGCATTAGCAGTTACCAAATCAGCAGCAGCCTTTAGAGCAGCAGCATCCGCAGCAGCCTTAGCATCTGCTAGAGCCTTTGCAGAAGCAGCCTTCTCAGCAGCAAGTGCATCCTGTGCAGCCTTTAGTTCTGCAGCAAGATCACGAGTTACGATCTCAACAGCAGGTGTCAAAGATAGCGCTGGTAGACCAACTACAGCAGTTGCTCCATCAGCAGCATTATTTAGTGAAAACTCAACAAGAGCACGTCCAGTTGTTGGAAGTGTCAAGTTAAACTTTGCAACACCAAAGTCAGCAAGTGTTGATCCAGTTGTTGCAGTACCAGGAGCAGCAAGTGTTCCTTGTGCAGCAAATACACGACCAGCAATTACCTTGCCAGCAACCTTGTTACCGAACACATCAGTTGCTGTTACAAGAATATCCTGAACAGTTCCTGCTGGTGCAGAAGAAGGTGCTGATGCTGCTAGGGTATGAATACCACCAGCAGTTCCTTGTACATAATATGTAAAGGTTGTTCCTTGGTTTGATACTACAACAGTACCAACAGCAGTCGTTTTAGTATATACATAGAACGTTGCGTTGATTCCTGTGCCAGTTGCAATTGTAAGGCTTGAAGAGCCAGACGATGCAGTTACTGGTGCAGCAGCATCATGTAGTGCGGTTACGATTGTTGCGTTTGTTGCAGTTACAGAAACAGAAGTTCCTGTGTCTACTGTAGCGACAAACTTAAGAGCCTCTAGTGCCCCAATAGTGTTGTCTGCTGGTACTGGCAATGCCACTGCTGCAGCAGCAGAAGTTGCAGATGACTTATCTGCACCATTCAGCGTTACGGCTAGTGTCATGGCAGCAGCACTTGCAGGTGCTACAGAAATTGTGCCCAGTGTCATGGCTGCAACCATGGCGAGAGCGATTTTCTTAAATGACTTCATTTAATTTATTCTCCTTGTTTTGTTTTTATAACCTTTTGGTTATATCTATATTTTACTATAGTAAATTGAGCCTGTCAAGATATGACTTGATATCATCAGGCATTTCTTTACGGTTATATTCTATCACATTGTCACCTTTGCTGTCAACAAAGATTTCTGTATTTTTTCTTGGAGATGACCATGTATGGACATCTACCTCTGTCATATTGTCTTTAGGGGTATGGCTTATTGCTCCAAATACCGCTCCACAAACAGCATCTGCCAAGTCTTTAGATTTTTTACGTGGGTGGTCAACCCGCTTTCCGTTGTCTGTTATTTTTAACTCTGACATTTCTTCTAGTAATAATGGGATGCTAGGCATAGCAACTCTTTCTTCGTATACAAGCATAGCAAGGTCTTCATAATGTTTTTTTGCAACAGAAACGGTATCTGTTTTAATTCCTACCGTTTTTAACTCTTGCTGAATATCAAATGACTGCCAACGGTCAAAGGTAACCATACCAAGATTAAACCCAAGTCTACGTAGATTAATTATCCAGTTTTTTACATCTGACAGATCTACTGGACCTTCTATCTTTGGCTCCCACCATGCTACTGCATCTACTACAACGATAGGGGCTACTTGCTGATAGTCCTTAACAATTTGAACATTAACCCATTTTTCAACATGTGCTATTGCAACTGCACACTTGTCATGTCTTTGTGCAAGATCTGCATGTACAAAATAAATTTTTTCTGGATCAGGGGCAAATGCATCTAGCCTTTTTGTAGAGTCAATTGGATTTCTTAATGTCATACACTTTTCTAATTTTTCACGTTGTTTAAAGAATGCATCTGAAGAATATGTTGGTGTACAAAGAAAACGCATCATTGCATCTCCTGGATCTGTTAAAAATGCAATCTTAAAATCATCAATCTTACGAGTAGGATTAACTTCCCATGTAGGTCTTTTTAATGCAAACATCCTTGGATATTTGTATGACTTTATATGATCTTCTTCCCACGTAATCTCAAACTCATTGTCTGGACCTTCTGGCAACTCTTCATTAATAATAAACTTATGTCTACGTTCTACTACATCTTTTTCCATAATTACTTCTTCATACCGCTTTGAAATAAAGTCGCCATTATAACGAGGGAATGAGAGAAGAACTACCTTGCCAAGATCTGGGAAACGAGAATCTACAGTACCACGAAATGCTTTATATATATTGTCAGCAGTCTTACCCTGATCATTTCCTGTTCCTACTTCTGTAGCAAAACCAGAGATTTCATCAAGCACAGCCATAAACAAGTTAAGACCCTCATGAGATTCACGCTCAGAGTGTCCTGAATAAACTGTAATAGATTTATTAAAACCAATAGAGTTTACTTTCGGATCATACTTTCCAGCAAACCATGGAGACTTCTCAATCTTTGTTTTAAAACCTTTAAAGAAAACATTCTTAGCCTGCTCAGCGTTAATAGCAACGTTAATAATATCTATTGCATCTCCACTTGGCTTTCCGAAATATCTGGCAGGGTCTTTAAGACATAGTAACTTATAAACAACGTAAGCACAAGCCACAGTAGAAACAAAGTCTTTACCACTACCCTTACCCAATTGAAGAATGATTTCGTTTTTTGTATATTTTGCATAGTGCCTTGCCCCCTCTTCTGTTCCTAATAAATGTTGTAAATCTTCTTTACGATAAATTTGGCTCATGGCCTCAACAACATCATATTGAATATCTGAAAGTGGTGGCTGTCCTAAATAATCTGGAGATTCAACAAATGTTTTTACATCTACTGGATTTTCTTCAAAATGATTATCTTTAAGTGCTTCTAAAAAATCATTGAACATCGTGGACAATTGTAATCACTTCGCCTTCTTTTGCAATTGCAGACAACTTTTGCATAATAAGATCACGAACTTCTGGATGCGTAGAAGCAATATCACGAAGGATGCCAACCAATACTTCCTGTCTGCGCTCTATCTCTAACATTTCTTCTGCTAATTCTTTATTTTCTAATAGTCCAGCCTTTTGCAACATATCAATTCTTCGTGCTTCAATATCCATTACAAGTTTAATTGCTGCAGTTTTTGCATTAAGATTTGCCGTAGTGGTTGCATCATCAATAACTTCATAAGCCTGCTTAATCAATTTTGTATAATGTGCATCTGCACTAACCAAAGCATCTTTGGCACGAGCACGAATGGCATCATTTGCAGAAGCCATAGCCTTCCACTCATTAAGGTGTGCTACTACACGAGTACGTGGTAAAGATAATGTTTTAGAAATTTTCGTAGGGTCATTACCTTTTAGGTACTCTTCAACAACCCTATTAACCTCATCAAGATGTTGTACTAATTCAATTTCAGTATTACTCATAGGTACCTTCTAGTCTTTTAATTTCATCTTGAATATAGAAAATAGCCTTTTTTAAATCTTCTATTTGGGTATTTTCATTTTTAATTCCAGCCCTCCACAAATACTTAAAGGCATTTCCAATATTAAAATTACGATGACGTGTTATTTGAATGCACTCTACTCCAGATGGATCTGTTGTGTAGTGAATAGGGTGATTTACCTGATCTACTGTAATATTAAACTTTTCGCTCATCGCCTTGATTTCCTTAATCCAAATTTAGCAAGGTAGACATATACTGTTTCCACGCTACATCCACACTCCTTTGCAATTTCTTCTGGGGTACGCTTATCCATTGTATATCTTTTACGTAGCCAGGTTTCATTTGTATATAGTTTAGCAGCCATGTTATTATTTGTCAACCTTTACTATTGGACTTACTTTATCCCAATGCCCTTTTGGACTACCCTGATAAACTTGTCCAGTTTCACGATCTATCAGTAACCATTTGGTTGGACTTAATGTTCTAACTGTTAAGACTACATCTTCTGGCTCTTCTTTAAAAATAAAACTATTACGATCTGACATTTTAGATTGCCTTCTCCCAATTATTAATGGCCCAATGACCTATTCCACAAGCATCTGCAACATCGTTATCATCTATTTTTTTATCATAGTTAATCTCAATAAACTTTATTGTTCTTTGTTTGCGGATATTGCGCTCATAGGTTTTATACCATGAAACTGATTTACCAGGATTATTTTTTCGTATAAGCAGTTGTTCTTCTTTTGTTATCTTTTTATTTCCAATATAGTTTTGCCAAGTCATAGGTGATACTTTGCCTATTTGACGAATACCATTGATATGGGCTGCACCCAAGATAGCACCCTGAACCAATGCAAGATCTGCAGCAGTTTTAGGACTATTCATAAATACTGTATGCTCAATAACTATCGCTTCAATTAAGTTATTTTGTTCAAGAAATGCTTTTGTTTTTCTACAAGCATCCCCTACTTTTTCATAAATATCATTGCCTTCAAAATTAATTTTTCCATATGACTGTAATGTTTTATAAGAATAAAATGCAAAAGCAAGGCTGTTAGTACTAGCATCAATAGCAAAAATTTTATTAGGAATGCTGTTCATAATCTATAACTCCTAGTTTTTTAAGATCTCTTAAAGCCTTGCTAACCATTGTTGGGTCAATATTGCAGAAACTGCATAGGGGGCCATCATGATAAATTGACAATGTTTCTTTACAGTTTTTACATTTCCTTACTCTATTTTTACGTTTTTTATTACGTAAAATTTTTTGTCTTTCTACAATTTTTTCTTTTGTTGCAGAATCACGACATTCAGGAGAGCAGTATATCTGATAAGAAACACTGGGCTTAAATTTATTATCACACCAACTACACGGTTTCACTCAATTCCTCCAGAGATGCTATCTTAATCTCTCCAACATCTGCTGCGTTGCATGCTTCTTTTACTGGGCATTCTTTGCATACTTTAGAATTGGATCTATAATTCTTTTTAGGAATAGTTTTATCTTCCCATGCTTTTCTTACTTCACGCAACCATCCAAAAACATAATCAATCCACTCAATATAGGTTTTATTTACTTCAACTGGAAATACCAATAGTTCATGAGTATTTTTATTTTCATAGATTAGTACACCCTTTGCTTTACCTAAAATTTTCATATAGATTAGTAATTGCATTAGGTGTCCCTTTTTGCCAGAGCCTTTTGTCTTGAAATATTCAAATGGCTCATGTGGCATTGTTTTTATTTCTGCAACTATTTCTTCTCCAGCCCAATCAATAATTCCATCCCCATAGCCGAAAATTGGAGGATCTGAATGTGTGATTTTAAATTCTGTTGTATCTTGACCTTCATCATCTTTATAAATTCTTGCTACACCAGAATCCATCATAGCCTTTTGAATACGACCATGGGACAGAGTACCAGATGTCATATTTGCAACACTATATGGTGTAGCACTATCAGTAAAAATGTTGCCTTCAAAAGCAAGATACCAATATCTTGGGCATTCACCATGACCATATACTAATGTTGATGGGGCGAATGTTTTCTTCTTGGTATGCTTTGGTATACGATTTACTGTATATCCACTTTCAATTTTCTTGATTAGTTCTTCTGTATCCAACATTTTCTTTTTTTCAACAGGCTTTTGCATTACACTCTTTAACAAGTTTTTTGTCATTTTTGCTCTTTTCTTTTAATTAATTATACCATTACCTAGTTATGTACTTAAGAGCAGAGACAAGATTATTGATTGATTCTGCTGCTGTGTAATAAATGTTTTTCTTTCCCCTGTCACTTTTGTCTACATTGGCCATCCAGGTAGCCCTAAATGCCATTTTGGCTGCAATAGCCTGTAGCCTTACTATTTCTACTGTGGCTACATTCATTGGAATATCTGGCTTAACTATTAGTTTAGCAATAAATGTAAGAGCAGTTGTTAGTTCTTCATCCTGCATAAACTCTGCTATTTCTGACAATCCATTAACCATATCAATTGTTGTTTGATTATTTTGCATCTCCATTATTAGCCTCCCATGTTAGTTGATCAAGTAAATCAAATTCTATAATGGCAAGCCTAGTTTTTTTGTTACCCTCACCCAATATAACAACAATTGCTGGCGACTTGTCCTTACCAGCCTTAATTGAGTCAGTTACAGCCTTAGCCCATACATCCTGATTAATAGTAAAAGATTTTGATGACTCCTTAAAGTCAACAACAAAGTTTCTCCAAGTAGCATCTCCCTTCTGAGTATTTCTACCAGAATTTTTGTGCTGCTTAGCACCTATTCTTTTACTTTCATTTTTCTCACTCATATCTTTTAACCTTTTTATATCCAACTTTAAATAACTGAACTTCTGATAAATGTTTTTTAGAACACATCCATGAAGATAATCCAGTTTCCATATAGACTCTCATTGTCTTTACTTCTTCTTTACAAGTCTTACAAGGAAACTTGCCCTGAAAAATTGTATACTTACCCACTAGTTTTTGACCTAATCATATCCTGTAAATCAAGATCTTCTCTTACCCTATTGACAAATCCATCCCTACCCTGAACTTTTGTACCATCAGGTAGTAGATACCAAGCACCTGTGCGTTCAACGATGCCCATCAACTCAGCAGTGTCAACAAGATCAGCGACCCCATCAATGCCCAGAGTATCGCCTCTAAAATAGAAATCATATTCACCAGACTGAAAAGCAGGACTGGTTTTGCTAAACTGCAATTCCCATCTAACCTTTCTACCAATCTTTTCTTCAATAGCCTTGTCACCAACATATACTTTTCCTTTCAATGCTTGATTATCTGATTCTGATGAAAATAGTTTAATAACTGTAGATGAGTAAAATTTAGTAGCCTGACCACCAGTAGGTTGTTGGCTTGTATACATGGCATTGATATTATTTCTAGATTGAGAAATAAGAATCAATAACGTTGGTTTTACTTTATTGTTTGCATAATTAAGCATCTTCCACGCATTACTAAAGTCACGAGATTCTGCACCAATTTGTTTTGTATTTTCTAGTTGCTTTAATTCTGTAGAATCCTTTTCAAAATAAATTGCAGGAAGTAATGATGTTATTGAATCTACAACAATAAGATCAACGCCAGCCTCAATCAAATTTACACCTACATCAACCATTTCATTAATAGTTCTTGCTTGGGAAACAATCAACTTTGAAGTATCTACGCCAAGTTTTTCTGCCCAATCTTTGTCATATGACATTTCTGCATCTATCCAAGCACAGACCTTGCCTTCCTTTTGTGCTAAGGCTATTGTCTGAAGACATAAGGAAGACTTAGCACTTGACTTACTGCCCCAAATTAAAACCTGTCTACCGTACGGCAAGCCACCGTTAAGGGCACGATTAAGGCCATGACTAGGAGTTTTTGCATACTCAGTCTTTGGCACCTCGTCTCCAACTAAAATACTTTTTCTTAGTTTAGGATTTAACTGTGCTAATACATCTTCTATTGTTACTGTCATTAGAATCTTACCCCATGCTTCTTTGGTCTGTGTGTATTACGCTCCATCTTTTCTTTAATAGCATAGTCAAGAGATTTTGTCATATACCCTGCCTCAACCATCCCTGCATAAAGATCAAGAGTGCGAATAATAATATCTGCAAATTCATCTGACATTTGATCTGGATCCATTTCTTTACGAAGAGACTCCATCGCCTCCACAACTTCAGAAACAATCATCATCATTTGCTTTGCAACAAAAATTGGGTCTACGGTTCTATCCCAAAATCCTTTATCAACTGCATTCTTGTGTATTTGTTCTGCTAAATCATCAAACATGTATATCCTCCAATATAACTGTTCCATCTTTGGTTTTTCCAAAACTAAATTTATATGCGCTACCCTCTTCTATTTTCATATAAGCCTTTGCAAACTGAGTTGGAAATACTGTAATAGAATGTAACTCTCTTGATGTATCTGCTAGTGTAAGCGATGCCATCTTTTTACCAGCCTTAGTAATTCTTGGCTTAAATGATACAACAAACATTTCATCTTCTGTATATGGTAGCATACGATAGTTTAAAAATTTAATAAGTGCATTACCTGAATTATTAATTTGATCAAGTGGTACTGCAGAAACTATCCTGTTATCATTTGCTAAAATAATATATGTTGTACCTGTTTCAATAGTAGTTTGCTCTTCATCAAAGATACCAACACTACCTGTCTTATCAAGTATCTCTACTCTTGACCAACCCTTGGATCTTTTAATTGATTTAGCCATTCCCATCAAAATGTAAGAACCCTTTTCTTCAAAGTCACAGGTATCTGTAATAAATGCATGATAATGAGAAGGAACTGTTAAATTAAACTCTGGAAGATTTAAATATTCATACAAATTTTCACGAATCTTTTCATCGTTCCTTGGGTTATCGTGAAACACTAGTGCGCCAACCGCATTCATTGATTGCAGTGCACGACTATTTACACCATTTCCTTTAGTGAATGTGAACTCTTCAACTTCTGCATAAGAGTTAAAAGGTCGTGCCGATATATATCGTTCTGCAATCTTATCAGAGATAAATTTGATTGCGGAGAGTCCGAACCGAATACCCTTACCCTCAATTTTAAAATCAATATCCGAATCGTTAATGTGAGGTAGTTTAATGCTAATCCCCATTCTTTTCGCTTCAATAAGATATTCAGTTCGTGCATCTTTATCCTTTTCATTTTTCAATAGTGAGTACATAAACTCTAGTGGGTAATGATATTTTAGCCACGCCGTCCAATACGAGAGAGTACTGTAAGCAACGGCATGCGACTTGTTAAACGAATAACCCGCATGCGCTTCAAAGTCATGCCATAAATCAAGCGCAGCATTAGGACTAATGTATACAGAAGCACCCTTGACAAACTGATCTTGAAACGCATTAAACTCTTTTGCATCCTTCTTCTTACCAATAATTTTACGCACCTTATCAGCCTCTGCCATTGTCATACCGCCGAGTTGTACGCAAGCCTGCATAACCTGCTCTTGGTATAGGATACACCCATATGTATCTTGTGTTATTGGTTTCATGATTTGATGCAAATAATTAACATTTTCTTTACCATGCTTACGAGCAATATAATCTTTTCCAATAGTATTCATGGCACCTGGACGAACTAGTGCATTTGATGCAGCCAACTCGTCTAAATTTTTTACTCCCATTTTAACCAGTAGGTTTGTATATGGAGTTGCTTCACATTGGAACACACCCTTTGTATATCCCTCAGATAACATTTGATATACATTTTTGTCTTCCATGTCTATTTCTAATAGATTTATATTTTTGTCATATCGTTCTTTAATAATATCAAGCGTATCTTTGATAACACTTAAAGTCTTTAATCCAAGAGCATCTATCTTAATGAGACCAATCTTTTCAGCCTCTTCCATGTCAACTGCCACAACAGGAATACGATCATCGCTACCTGGAGCAGAGCGTGTTTCCATCGGTGCGTACCTAAAAATAGGATCTTTACTAGTGACAACGCCAGCAGCGTGTATACCAGTACCTCTAATGCGACCACGTAATTGTTCTCCATATCTAACTAATTCTGGATACTTATCTCTAAACCATTCTGTAGTTTTTGATGTACAGAATTCATCCCAAGTATCTACTAGTTTTAGTACCTTATTTACATCCATTAATGGGATGTTTAGTGCACGAGCAACATCTCTTACTACACCTTTGTCTTTAAACTCTAAAAACGTAGCAATAGAAGCAACATGGCGATATTGTCTAACTAGATAATCCTTTACCTCATCACGACGAGAGTCCTGAATATCTGTATCAATATCTGGAAAGTCATTACGCTCTGGATTAATAAATCGGAAGAATAGAAGATTATGTTCAATTGGATCAATATCAGTAATTCCAAGTGAGTAGCAAAGCAAAGAACCAGCAGAAGATCCACGGCCTGGACCAACCATAATTCCTTCCTTCTTTGCCCAGTTAATCATGTTACGAACAACAAGAAAGTATGGGCTAAACTTTTTAGCACTAATAATTTGCATTTCTTCTTCAAGTCTGTCTACATAAATTGGATTCGTGTCTAATCCTTTTGTTTTTAGTCCTTCATAGGCCAATTCGTATAACTGCTTGTCTGGATCTTTATACTGAACAGGCAAAAGGTTTAGACCATCTTTAACATCATAGTCTTCTACCTTACTGGCAATCTCATTAGTACTATTAAACATTTCTTCATTATCAATACCCTGCTTTGCCATAGCCTCTTTCATTTCTTCATATGAAAGAAGGTGAATATCAAAAGAACGGAAAGACATTTGTCTATCTGCACCATAAAGGTAGTCTAATCTATCCATCATATTTTTATGCTTTAAAGACTTATCATAATTAACATCTTTTTGTAACTTAGCATGGGTATTAAGAATTAACATTAATTCTTGTATTTCTTTTTGTGATTCATCAAGATGATGGCAGTCTGGTGTTACAACAACTTTTACACCCATTGCTTTAGCAAGTTCTATTAATCCCTTGTTAACTTCTGGTGGATTGTGTGGCATCACTTCAATATAATAATCGTCACCAAATTGTTCTTTAAACCATGAAACATGCTTTTTTGCTGTTGCTAACTCATCTAACTCTACAGCCTTTGCAATCCAGCCACTAAGACATGCAGATGTTACGATAATGCCATCTTTGTATTTAGCAAGTGTTTCAAAGTCAAACCTTGGCTTACTAAAAAATCCTTCAGTCCAAGCAATCTCATTAATCTTATTGAGATTTTCTAGTCCTATTTTGTTTTTAGCGAGAAGAACTATATGATGATAGTTTTGATCTAATGGATCTGTTCTATCTGCCTTCGCCCTGTTGTCAAAGCGATTGCTTGTCATATAGCCTTCTACGCCAAGAATTGGCTTAATGCCCTTTGCTTTTGCAATACGATGCAGTTCCCTATGCCCAGATAAAGTACCATGATCTGTGATAGCAATTGCTTGCATACCAAGATCAACTGCACGGTTCACGTATTCTTCTGGAGTAGCAACACCATCCATTAATGAATAGTGTGTATGGACATGTAAGCCAACGTAATTCATCTATTACCATTCAACATTCGTTGATGTAACAGAAGGTGTATCAAATCCAAAGTAGAATGCTTCTTGCTCTGGATATGGTATTTCACGAACAACCTTTTCTAGGTTGAATGATTCAACATTTTCCCATTTAAATGGTTCTGAATCTGGTGCACTTGGAATAAGAGTATAGTTTGTCTCTGTTCCTTGTCCATTACGCTTTAGTTTCCAAACAAGATTTGAGATGCTTCCTGTTTCAAGTGCATATTCACGAATAGTATTAAAAGCAGACTGCTTGCTAATACCTTGTGACCACACTGCAACATATGGAGACTCAAGTCCATCATCAACTAGCACATTGCAATAAAAACGAAGACGTGCTCTCCAGCCACTCTTAGGCTCCTTACGAGCCATTTCGCAGCCAAAGCATCTTCCCATTGACTCCATAGTGCATGCAGCCTTACGCTTATAGTCTTTTGGATTTGTATGTTCAGAAATTACTACAGCCAATCCACGACCTTCATTATAATTTGCAGAGTCAACATCTAACTCTTCAATAAAACGAATTTTTGCAGATTGACCATCCGCTAGTTTTACCCAACGGACCTTGATGCCTGATGATTCTGATTTTGGCTTATCAAGCAGGGCGTTGATATTTTTTAATCCCTTTACTACGCTCATTGTTTTTCTCCTTGTTTTCTTTAGTTTAGCATAGACATGATTGACTTGTCAAATCTAAATTCCAGATTTTTGATTTCATCATCACTCATGTCTCCTACGTCTTTATATTTATCATCTAGTTTAATTACATCAACATGTGAGCCTAGACGATCAGTTATTTTTTCTCTCATGTTGATTCCTGCTTCATCGTTATCTGGAATAACAACAATACTGTTAAAGTATTTTTGAAGCAAATCTGTTTGTGTTTTTGATACATTGGCACCCAAGGTTGCAACTGAAGGAAGTCCAGCCTGAGTTAGTCTTATTGCATCAAATGATGACTCTACCACATAAACTGTACTAGAATTTTTAACTCTATGTAAATTAAATAAAACTTTAGATTTTGGTAAACCAACACTATTCTTAAAATCTTTACCAGCAATAGATCTACCAACAAAGCCTACACATATTCCGTCTGGACTGTGAACAGGAATTGTAATCATATTTTGTTTTTCAGAATAGCCCAATGCAAATACTGAAATAGACTCTTTATTAATTTTCCTTGACTTTAAATATTCAATAGCAACTTCTGAATTAATGGCTTGTTGATTTAAACGACTAATTAATTCTACATCATATTCAACATAGGTTGGCAACACATGCAATTCTTTATTAATTATAGTTTCAATATTTTGTTGCTGCTCTTTACTTTTAATAAATCTTGTTGCTTCAAAATAAGTTCTTTTAGAAACATCCATAACAAACTCTACTAATGTTTTTGATATTTGACAGGAAAAACAAAAGAACATTCCAGAAGTCTTTGATATTTCTCCAGCAGGGGTGCGATGATTATTATGATATGGACAAAAAATAATATAGTCAGAGTCAACCTCTTTTTCTATATCTACGCCTGAACCGTTGATGACTCGTTTAACTTGTTGGTCGGTGTATAAATCACCTTTTGACCATCTATTCCTTGTATCCATTCTGCCTTTCGCTTTCCTACATATACTCCATATAATGTTAATTCAAATTCAAAATATTGCTTATTCTCATTATAGTCTAATGTGAAATCCATGTCAATGTCATACCTTGGCACATATCCTTTAAGTTTCATTTGTGTTGTTAATAATCTTACATATTCATTTTTTAGTCTTACCAACAATTTATCATCATGGATGATTCCATCTATATTAAATTTTTTTATGGCTCTATGATGTATTTTTTCCACACCATATTATAACTGCTTATCTTCGTAATCCTTATATTTATAGTAGCCTCTATCAAAATCTACTTGAACCAAGAATTCTCCCATAAAACCATTACGGTTTTTACGAAAAGCACATTCTATAATATCACTATTTGTAGCACGACCCAAAGCCATTACCCAGTCAGCATCATAAGCAATCTGTCTTGACCAAGCAGTTTGTCCTAAAGTTGGCACTGTACTAAGATCATTAACATCATCTGGAGTAGCAGATGAAATAGCAATAATAGGAACTTCTTCACCAATAGCCATAAGTTTAAGTTCTCGTGAAAGGTTCTTCATTCGTACCGTTTCATTATCTGACTTCTGATTAGGAGCCATTAACTGAAGGTAGTCAACGATTACAAAGTCTGGCTTGTATTGATCTATCTTTCCACGTAATACTGATGGATTAATTTCTCCACCGCTATCATTTGAAATAATATGAAATTCTGGCTTGCCCTCTAGTCTATCTTTGTGCCACTTCTTAAGCATATCAATTTCAATATCACCATTTGATATTTTACGATGTGACCATAAGCCTTCCCCCATGATTGTATAAACACGATTACGCACTTCTGTCTCTGACATTTCAAGTGAAATAACCATAGGACTCTTGCCCTGCTTCCATGCTTGAACAGCAAAGTAAAGTGCTAACCATGATTTACCAATACCTGGATATGCTAGAAACACTCCAAGTTGACCTGGCATAATCCCTGCAGGAAGATAGTTATCAAATCCTGGTAGACCAGTCTTGATTCCAACAATACCAGCCTCTTGTTGTTTTTTAACTTGCTCAAAATACGCAACAGCAGATTCAAGATCTGTTACATCAATATCACGAATTACAGATGTATTTTTCTTTAATTCGGATGTCTTTGTAATTAGTTGATCTAATGCAACAACACTTTGACCACTTTGAATTTCTGTTGCAGCACTTCTTAATATATCTTTCAAACTATCATTTAGGTATTCTGCTTGCAACTCTTCTAGATGGTGTTTGGTTGAGCCAACCTCTTCTGCTGGTTGAAAGTCTCTGAATTTTTCTATTACCAAAGATACTGGAGGAACGGTACTATTAGTTTCAAAATATCTTTTTATAAAATTCCAGATATCACTGTGTGTTCGTAAGATACCATCTATGTTGGCTTGTAGCAAAACATGAATCTGCTTATCTTTTAATAGGGCTGAAATAACCTTTGACTCTACATTATTCACTTAACCACTTCCTAGCCATCTCTCTTCTTTCTGCCCTCTCTTTATTGTCTTGCTCTCTGTCTTCTTTAGCCTGTAATATTTTTTCTGCATTGTAAGCAAAAAAGTTCCACGATGGTGTCTGACTTACCTTAAAGTAGTATTCTAAAATATCATAACAAATAGGCAAGCCATATGACTCAACCAGTGCATCAGCAGCCCACTGCTCTACATTAAGATTTAAATTAGCCTTTTTTTCATATCGTTGCAAATGATATTTATTATATCGGCTAAGAAGTGCCATGCGGTCCTTACGATCAGCCATTATTCTTCTAGTTCAGTTTTTGCTTCTGATATCTTTGATGACAATTTGTCTTCAACAAATTTATAAACACGCTCAAAAGCCTGATCTGTATTTTCTCCATCACGCTTTGAATCTACAACGCCTAAATCTAATCTTAGTGACTGAAAGTTTCCAAGATTAAGCGTATATCCCAATGTAACAGATACTTTTGTTGTATCGTTTGATTCCATTACCCCTCCAAATTATATTATATTGATTCATTCCAGACTGGAATAAATCTACCATCTTCAGTTTTTGTATATGTAAGTATACCCTGACCCATTCTTCTTGTCAACTCTTGTGGACTTGGTGTCATATTATTTGTTACCAACCCATCTTTTCTTGGCTGTCCAATATGGATACTTGCCAGTATATCACGAATCTGCTTAACTTGCGACTCTGAATAATAACATCTTATTTGAAATCCCCGCTTGCCATCTTTTGAAGATCCTACTGGTGGGGGAATAACACCACGCTTTATTAAATCTGGTATATATTTTTTATGACGATTAATTAGTTCTGCAGTTTCTCCAACAGTGTAAGCCTTCTCTCTATTTTTTTTAAAATCAGAAAGCAAACAAGTTTCTAATCTATCTTTATTTATATTATAAACTGTTACTATACCATTTGCCCGATTATAATGATGAGGTCTAACTAAATCATTATTAAGAAACCAAACTTTTTTATTTCCTTTAACTACAGGGGCATTATTATATGCTTGGCTCTGAATTTTTCCTTTTGCAGTATCCATAATCCTTTTGGAGATTCAGACGGTGGATGAAAAAAAGTTCTTGATCCACATATAATACAATAAATCTCAACGTGATCTACTGTTGTATATTGTCTGTCAACAAACATCCTCCCATTGCATCTATTGCACTTTAACATTAATTAGGTATTCCAATGATAATTAAATTAACAATAGTTGATACCTGACCGTTTGCGTTATATCTAACGAAACCAGTTACACTTGACCTTGTAATGTCTGTAAGAACTACTGTAACATTTTCTCCTGCTGTGGTCTTTCCACTGTTAACTGGCGATGCAGTAACTATTGGGGTATACTTAAAATCACTTGGAAATGTATATGTAAAAGATTTTGTTTGAGATGCAGTAACGGTACTATCAATAGAAACTGTAATAAAGCCACCAATTACTCTGGCTTCTGATGTTTTAATATTTTGTTTTCCTGATGATACTGTATCAATAGTAGTATAGTTATAAGTAGCAGAGGAAACTGAGTCTGATAATTGATTTATCGCACTAGTAATTTTATATAGATATGCAACATCTAGCGGTTGCCCTCTTTCTGGTAGCGGTACTTTTGCCATTATTCCTCCTATTATATTATATCATTAAGGTACAGTTATTGCAACTGTTTCAAATAGTTTAGCAGATGCTGTCTGTACCTTGGGATATGTGGGCATTTGAACTAAAATAGTAATACTTGTCTCTGTGGACTCTCTTAAAATAACATAATTATTTGTAAATGATGTTGCATAATAAGAGTATGCCCCAGCATTTCTTTTAACAAAAATATCAAATGTACTTCCAGCATAAGTTGTTGGAACTATCCAGTTTAATCTTATTGCCGTGGTGGTGCCTGTTCCAGTACTCACTACTTCTTTAAAATAAGAATAATCAAAAAATGTTCCTGGTGCCTGATCTGTAGCATCAATATTATGTATTCTAGACCAATGAGAAGTTCTGTTTTTATCTTCTGATATTAAACGATATCGTATATTATAAGAAAAGTTATTTGCATCAATAGGTGGTAAATCTATTTTGTTTATTACAACTTTTTTAATATTAGAATCAGCCATCAGGTCACATCCACTACAACTCTAAACTCTACATAGTTGTTTGAGTTAGAAGATTTAACAACTGTTGCTGCATCAGAATTTTGTACAATACTATAACCAGTCATTCCATATAATGGATTAATGGTTCCAACATTATCAAATCTTATTGCATCTAAGGCAATAAAATATGATGATAAAGATGCTTCAATTACAACGTTGGGAGAAACAGCAGTTGAAGAAAGAGTAGTTCCAGCATTAGCATATCTAAAAGTAGTTGGTGTTGGTGTATCAAAAACTACAAATTGGCCATTACATCTTGAGTCAATTCCAGCAACAAGGACATTATCTCCTGCACTCAGGTTATGTGCTGAGGATGTGGTTAATGTAACATATGTTGTATCGGCAGCCTTGTTTGTAATTGTTAAATTATATAAAGCACTAACATAAATTTTAACTATTGACATTGCCTGCCATGAAAACGTTGCAGAGTATGTTAATTCATCTAATCTTTTTTTAACAACCATATATCTATTAGTATTAAAATTAAAAGTTGAATTTAGTGCTTCTCCGTTAAAACGAGCATACTGAGTTCCATCTGTGTTACTAAATTCAATAAGCACTCTTGCCTTGTCTGGGCTTAAACCAGATCCTCCAGTAACATTTACAATAGAAAATGCAATCTTAATTAAATCTGATGGAGAGTTTTGACTAAAATTAAATGTTTGTCCAGTTAGTTGCAACAGTTTTGGATTAGATCCTACAGTAAATACACCAGTGTTTGAACTTAGATGTGAAGTATTTCCACGCAACATAATAACATTATTAAAATATCTACATCTTTCATATCTTCCCGCTCTTGTTGCATTTAAAAATGCTGTGTTATTTGCTGTAGTCTGAATTGCATTTGCTACTGATGTTATATTGTTTGATCCATCTGTTAATGAACTAAGTATGGATGTAGGAGCAGAAAGAGTTGTTCCATCATTGTATTGCCAGTTTTCAGCGTCAGTGAATGTAAATAACGCTCTGCTATCAAAGGATGCTGCAGAAGGATTAGACCCTGCTGAATAAATTGCTATTTCTGAAATCTCATACCTTTCTTCTGTTGGCAATTCGCCAGTAAATACAATTTTATTTATACCATTATCATTGATATACCCTCTTGATGAAATAGGAATACGAAGTGTTTCAAAATCTAAAACAGTTTTTCTATTATCAGTTTTTATTGAAACTGTTGCTGAAGATAGTGGAGTTGTTGGTGCTTGATCTACTGTAAACTGTGTTCCACTGATTATTGTTACTACCGCAGTATTGGTTGCTAAAACTCCAGTCCCAACAGTAACTTGTGACAAAATTGCACCCACCCAAAGGCCGCTTGTAGATGCACAGGTGATGGTGGTACCAGAAGAAGAAACTCCTGTTATTTGAGTTACATTTGGTCTTGGTTTAGCCCCACAGCCTATAGCAATATACGAAGCATATGCTGGGGTTAAACCCATCAAATACTTTGCAATAATCTCTTTGCCAGTTTCTGTTATCATTATATTCCTATCTCATATATTGTACCATTTAATGTAACCTGAACCTCAACCTGCTCATCATTTTGAAGATTAACAAATTCAATTACAAGATTACCACTAGAATCTAAGTAAACATTATCGCCATTTGGACCATTGCCTACCACTGGTATTCTTTCTGATAATTTAATTGTATAGTTTGCAAAGAATTTATCAGATGTATTTTGTAACCTAATAATATTGTTTGGGTTGTATTCTTCATTAATAATACCAAGATTAGCGATTGGCTGATATGCAACATCTATTCCATTAATAGTATCAAATCTACCTGTTAACAATAATTCTTGTCCACCAATATCTTCAAATAAAAGATCTACTATAGCATCAATAGGAACTTCGTCATCATCAAATAGTACATATTGAGGAGTAGCCGTTTTTACAGGTGGTGGAGGCGGTGGAGGGGGTGGAGGGGGTGGAGGAGTTGAGGGGAAATATGGAGGAACATATGGAGGGACATATGGAGCAACGTATGGCGGAACGTATGGAGGAACGTACGGCTCAGCAGGAGGCGTTTCTCTTGGAGCGCCACCCCAAATAAATGAAAAGTATGGCGGTGCAATGTATGGCGTAGCAGCAGCAGCCTCTGCAGCATATTTATCACCCATGGCCATCCAATAGTCTCCAGAATTAGACCAGTAGTCAGTGAATGATGGACTAAAAGTATCTGCGTTTGGATCTGATGCTGGAGTAACTGAAGCCAAATAATCTTGATAAGACATTTGGTCTTCTGCAGGGAGCATACTATTTAAGTCATCCCATTCTGATGCACTCATTGCCATAGTTTTACACCTCCACCGCATATAAAGACATTATTGGGCCATCAACACTTTTACCATAATCAATTTGATATACAACATACCTTGTGCTGGAGTCAGAAATAACATCAACACCATCTGCTGTCTTATAATCAATATTAATTATATCTCCTAATTGAAGCGTTGGTATAGAGAATATTTCCATACCGATAGTTTTTTTAGGCTTAGATGTTTTGCCAATAACCCAACCTAGTATATCCTCTGCCGTGTCTTGATCTTGAATATATACACCTTGTAATGTAAATTCATTTCTTCCATATTGTATTCTGCTAACACGAATAGAATCATATTCATCAATAAATCTTTGTGGTGATGTTACCAATACATTTCCCTTTAATTCAGGGTCAGACAAGTTACCTCGTTTTTTATAATACTCATCTACTGTTAAAGTATGAGTGGTATCTTGCGTAAATGTTATGCCTTGAATTCTTAAATAGTTGCCACTTGTTTCATCTAAACTAATTGTAGTATCTGTAGCGTTAAATACTAAAAATTCTGCACCGTATGATTCTGCCATAAAACCAGAGATAACATAGCCCTTTAACCTATTAAAAGTTGCTGCTATTTTTGCATATAATGCTGGATATGCTTTATCATATTTAACTTTAAAATAAGATGCCTCTCTCATAATAGTACCAAATTCATCATAAAAAATATCATATACTGGCATACACATCGGCATAATGCCTTTCATGTATGTTTTTTGTATAATACCACTCATAGCATATTTACTCAAAGACTCATTTGCATTAATCTCTCCATCATCATCACCAAAAACTTTAGAGATTGGAATTCCAGTTGGGAATGAAGAATTTTGAGAGTAATTTTGTCCAAGTGCATAAATATTTTCAAACATAATTTTTGTTGAGCCACGCACAAAGAGTCCAACCTGATTTCCAGTAATTGGTATAGGAGATGTGTCAGTAACAACTTGAACTAATTTATTATTAATATATAAATAAAACACTCTTCTGTTAGAATTTATATCCATATACTCTATTGTTAAATCATATACTGTAGGATTTTTTTCATTAACTACTCTATACTGTCCAGTAAACTCACCACTGTCAACTAGTATATTTCCTATACCGCCCCATAGTTTTACTGGTACTGCCCTTCCAGTGCTAGAATTTCTTTGCACCTTATAAAATAAAATGTTGTCTAGATTGTTAGTTGCCTCACCACTTGAGTTTGTATTTAAATATTTATTTAAATTAGAAGATGTCAGGGCTGCAATTTCAAAGTAATAACCCTGATTTGTTGTTGGATTAACAAGACAAATACCTCCAGAGCCTCCACCCAGCGTAACTGTTTTTGTTGGATCTATGCCAGTTATATTAAAATATGTAGTTGATCCTACTGGTGTTTGATTTGATTCTCCGTTAGATTCAATTCTTCCAATAATTCTCATTCTTGTTCCAAAACATTTAAAAGGCCTGTCTAACTCTTTCCAAACATATGAAACAAAGTCCCTTGATTTTTCTGTGGCTTCAAATATAGGTCCATTAAAAACAAGAGCGGAAGATTGTATTGTTCCAGTTTGAGTAGTTTTTAATAATGGTACATCTGTTTCAGTTGCATATGAAGTTGCAAATAAGTTTTTAATAATACCATTTCTTTTTGATTTTTCTGCTTTACTTTTATTTAGACCAGCAACACCATTGGTAACTGCAGGAAGTGTAGGGTCAATTTTTGTTGTATACAGTAACTCTGATTGCATATCGCAACCCTGAACATAATCATTGCTTGACCAATAACTATCTAATCCAGCATTATGATATTGTATAGTAGTTCCAAATTGTTCTCTGCCGTGTTGTGCTACCTCGCCGTTTTTTAACACAGTATTGCCATTAATTGTTTCATAATATGGCTCTGCGTATATTCTTACTAATCCAGTAGGATACATCTTTCCATTAAATGGCAGTTGTGAAAAATATTTTTGATACTCTAAACCACTGGTTATCCATTCATTGCCCACCCCTGGTATATTATATTGAACTGCATCAAATCTAATTATTTCTCCAGCAGCATAGAAGTATCCTTGATATCTTCCAAGCCAATATACATTTTCTCCAAAATCAATAGTATTATTAATCAAAATATTATTAACTACACTTGGTGGATTATTATCAAGATCAGAGTTTAATGGTAATGCACTCAATACATATGTTGACTGCATTTCATTATTTGCCGTTTTTGTTTTAGCAGATCCAGAAACTTCCCATAACAAAACTGGTTTATATATAAAAGTTTTATCTTGGTCAACCATTTGAGATTGTTTAATACTTCCATAAGATCTTTGAATATATCTTTCAGTATATGTAATATTACCATCATTATATATTTTTTTGTTTTGAGAAGATATTCCTATAATATTAGAAAGTTTGTTTGGGTATACGTTTTTGTTTATACCAACTTCTGATGAATTATTAGATCCATATAACACAATGTCTACTGGCCTTTCGTCAGTTTCATCTAATAAATAATTTTTACTAACAACTACAAAATTATTGTATTCATCAAAATACATTGCTGATTGTGTAGATATTGCAAGTTGTCTTAAAACTTCTGCAACGTTTTGTTCTGGAGCAACAAAAAAGTATGGAATTATAGGATCTTTTTCATTAGAAAGTCTTTTAAAAATGTAATTAGAAAAACCAATATGGTCTAAAAGAATAGCCACTGCCTGACTTAAAGATGCTTCTGTTATTAATATTTCTGGAGCCTTAACTGATTCAAAATAAAAATAAAAATCTCGTAATGCAAAACTTATGTTGCCATCTATAGCGTTTGTTTGTGGCATTCCCTCAGTGTACAAAGTTTTTATTGGAATGTAATAGTTAACATCATTTACTTCTCTGATAACCTCGTATATATTGAACTTAATTGTTTTATCAAAATATTTTGCTATTATACTTCCTTCATTTCCATCCCAAATATTATTTTCATTGAAAGAACTATCATTGTCAAAAATAGATATGGACCCAGTAGATGCCAGCAAATTTCCTACGGGTATAGACGAATTTCCCAAATCAGATAAAACTTTACTAGTTGAAAAACTAATAGTTTTATTAGTCATATCTGCTACTAGTCTAGGAGATAGTTCAATTAATTCAAATGGTACATTTGGAACATTCATTGTTTCTACAACAACTCTAAGACCTTTAATAAAAACAAACTCTCTAAATATTTTACCAAAAACATTGCTATCTATAAAATAATCTGGATTTGTAAAATCAGTAACAAATTGTGTATTTTCATATACACCGTCAGTTCCAATTTTCCAACTGTACTTTGGAGTAAATTGAGAATATCCAGAGCCATTCCAAATATACAAAATACCAAGACTAGAAGATGTACTTTTAACTAAATAGGCATATCCCTTTACATTGTTTGTTGGTAGTGATGAAGCAGATGTAGATGTTCCTACAAGAATAAAGTTATCTTTAAAAGCATCTGGAACTTCTAGCCCATACTGTAAACTTAGATACCCGTCACTATTAAAAATATCAGTATTATCATCCCTTAGCGAATCTTCATTAAATGAATAGGCATCTATCCACTCATTATATTCACTTAAATATTGAATAGTAAATCTTACAGGAGTTGTTGCATTTTCTTGACCATAAAATGGATCATTTAAAATTTCTCCATCTTTTTTAAACGGTCCAAGATTTATATCTCCAATGTTAGTTTGTACTTTGCATATAATTCTATTTGCTGGAACTGACTCTTTATAAACAACGAAAGGACAAGCATCGTCAATTGAATATATACCATTAGCGTTATCATATTTTGATATACCGTACTCTTTGTTGCTATTATCGCTAGTCAATGGGATTGGGATACTATTACTTTGTATAGTTACGTATCCATCTTCTAATGCTAAACTTTCGGTTCTGTAAGATCTCCAATACTTAAATTGGTCATCTCGGTGTGGCATATAATATCTTGGTCTTAAATACATATCTTGATTTGGATGAGAAAAATATTTATTATTAAAAAATGATGCCTTGTTAATTCCTGATCTTGGCCTGTATGGTTTAAAACAATCTTCTAGGGAATAGTATAATTTTTCTAACTCTTTAGTATACGTAAACAATAATGGAGTTACTGTATCTGTTTCTAATCCACTTTCTATAACAACATCTGAATCAGTTGCATTGGTATAATGATTACTTTCATCAAGTGGATCAAAAAAGTTTGGAATTTTAAAATAATCAGAAGTAGAATCATTTTTACGATATCTATAATTACCCATTTTAAAAATATTACCAGGAACGTTCATATTCCATTCAGCAACTACTGCAGTTTGAGACTGAACAGTAAAAGATGTTTCTAAATGATTTTTTAATTCATCATTTTGCCACACATTAAACCTCTTCTAGTGAAACACTTATGTTCCACAAATCCATATTATTCCCGCCACGCTTTACAACGCTATAGTTAAATCCAGCAATGTACATTTGTACTACCTGGCTGTATTCTGCTAAATGTAATCTAGCGGGATTGTCATCTCCAAAATTATTATATTTATCATATGATAAAAATACCCAGAACGGATCTTTATGATTTTCATACCAATCAAGTAGTTCTACTCCGCCTGCACCTCCATCAGCAGTATATTCTGATTCTGATCCAGTAAAAGAACCATAGCCATGGTCATATGCAGACTTTCCAGTAATTTGATTAAAAGATGGATTTAGTTTGTACGATCTTGATGGTAAATTATTCCAGTCAGTTGATATTGCTATTTTATCTGCTATATGATAAGAACGCATTGTTCCATTGATCATTCTTCGTCTTTGTTCTAATCTTTGTGTTGATATATTAATAGGAGAACGGTTGTGATCAGACAACACTATAAAATAATCTTCTGTGGTAATGCTAGTTAAATCAGAACCTTTTTCATATCCTGATGGAACATATATGCCATTTGATATAGTTCCAGGCGTATCAGACCAAAGCATTGCTTGTGGTCTAGCATACCTTTTTCTGCCAGTCATATATGCCGATGAAGCCATTATACTCTCCTACCTCTTAATGTTGTAGATTCTAACTGCCTAATTTTGTTCATAACAGCATTTGCTATTTCATCTGGATTACTGCTAGAACCCATAACATTAACATCTACCTTATAATTATACACCTCAGAACTATTGTCGCTGTATCCTCCCTTAGATAATGCAACTGAATTCTGTAAAGCAATGTCTGCAGCCTTTTGTGTTGCAGTTCTTAAACCTCTATTAGTAGCCATTTGTGGATATTGCATTTGATTAATAGATTCAAGCATTGGGCCAAAGGCCTGAGCAGATGCTTTATTTATTACAAATTCTCCTGGAGTTAATAATGTTGGAACTTTGTCAGATAATCCAATACCTGGAACAATACCGCCAATTGCTCTCTTTAAAATTTTTCCACCGTATTTTTTAGCGCTAAATGCACCATATACACTATAACTTGGATATATGTCTGAACCACTAGAACTTGTACCAGTAATTACTGTACGACCATCAACTACCTTTGTTCCATTAACTGTTGATGCTCCAGCAAGTGCCGATAGGTGAGCATCTTCTGTAGTGCTTGTACCAGTTACAACAGTTCTTCCATCAACAGTTGTTGTTCCTGTAACAGTTGAACCACTTGAACTAGTTGAACCACTTGAACCAGTTGAGCCCACAGTTCCGCCTACTGTAACCACATTTTGTACAATGGTTACTGTATAAACCATTCCATTAATAGAGTCTAAGATAGCCTTTATTCCTGCTGCAGCATTCTCTCCTGCTTCTAGTGATGCCTGGATTGCATTAAACTTAGCCAATGCTGCCTCTGCTTCTTCAACAATCTTTTCCCATTCTTCTTTTGTTTTGCCAGACTCTTCTAGTTGCTTAATAATCTCTTCAACAATTGCTTCATCTGCTGCAAGTTTGTCTTCTGCTGCATCTAATTGACCTTCTAACTTATCAAGTGTTTGTTCTGCAGCATATAGTTGATTATTTTGTATATCTTCTATCTCTCTTTGAATTGCAGCATTAGCCTCAGTTAATCTATTAATTTCATTTTGGAATGGAATCTTAGATGCTTCCAATCTTTCAATTTCTTTTTGAATTGGAAGAACTGTGTTACGAATATATTCTGCCTTAGCCTGCTCAAGTTTAAATGACTCTTGCTGTATCTGATATTGTCTTTCTTCAATCTGTGCCCTTGTCATTCCGTCAACAGCAATTGATCCAAGTGCCTGCTGACGAGCAGCATCCATGGCAGCCTGCATAGCACCAGACTGAGACTCTGCTTGCTGAGATCTTAAATCTTGAACACCCTGTGCTGCTGCAGAAATATCTCCCTGACTTAAAGCATCAGCAATACTAATTCTTGTTTTACCTTGTTGAATAGCCTCTTCATTGAGTTTATTCATTTCCTCCATTGCTTTTTGCTGTTTATCATACTGTTCATTAATTGCTTTTTCTTGACGCTCAATCTGAGAAAGCCTATTTGATAGAACATTTGATTCATCATTTAGTTTTTGCAATGGTTCATCAAAGTTTAACTTAACATATTCTTCTGCTGCCTTTAATCTTTCTTGTTCTTTATCTATTAACTTATCAATCTTATCAATCTCTTGCTGTTGCTTGTCTATCAAGGCATTATTTAAAGAAATAAGATGTTGTTTTGCATTTATTTGACTTTGTATGCCAGCAATAATACTCTGTTGTTGTGTAACTTGATTTCTAGCAGCAGTTACTGCTGCCTGAGATGCTCCAAGATTAATCTTGCTTAGTTTTGCCATCTGTTCTGCATTTAGTCCACTTAATTTAGAAAAATCTCCACCATAACTTCCAGTTTGCGCTGCACGGCGTATTACTGCTGCTCTAGCATCAAGAGATCTAATTTGAGCACCAGCAATTGAAGTTACTTTATTGACCTTACCTTCAACAGTATTCATTTCTATATTGATTCTTAAAGTTCTTTCCCTAACAATTTCATCAATATAATTTTTTAAGAATGCTGCCTTATCTTTTGCTTGGTTAAGACCATTTATAAGTCCTCTTGCTACATCAGCATTATTAAGAATATCCATTATCTCTTCAGACTTTAATCCCATTTTTTGTAGCAATGGCATAACCTTTGTAAATTCTTCTGTTAAATTATTTTTTGCTTTTAGACCTTGCAAGAAATTCTTCAATGCACCCTTTTCTGTCTCCTTGTTCATTTCTCTAATTAGTTTTAATATTGTATTAAATTCTTTTTTAGATTTAGTAGTTGCTAATACCATTGCTAATAATGGATCTTTAGATAGTTCAAGTGCTTCTGCAATGCCCACACCATTTTGACGCATTAGATTAAATGCTCTAGAAGAATTTTGAGCATTGGTTATTGCTTCTTGTAATTGTTTCTTTAGTTTTACAAATGGACTATCTTCTCCAGTACCTGCGCCACCAAGATCTCCAAAAGCCTTCTTTGCTGCTTCAGCCATTGCTTTCATGCCTGCTGCAACAGCATCAGTGTCTTTTTTGATCTTTGCTTTAACACGAGTTGCTGCTCTTTGCGCTCCTCCATCAGAACTTGTTTCTGCAGTTTTTAATGCATTTATCATTGTTTTTGTAATAGTTTCAACACCAAGTAATGCTGCTTTGGCAAGTAATGCTTGAGTTGAAAAATTCTTTATTTCTCCTGCAGCCTTAGCAATATCTCCAGGCATATTTTTAAATATGTTTTGCATTAATAATGCACTTTGAGGTTGTGGCATGCTTTGGATTGACTGAATAATAGAGTCAAAACCTTGATTAAATTGATCTAAACTAATAGATCCATTTTCCAATTGTCCAGACAATCCATTAAACATACCAGCAATAGCCTTAGAGGCAGTTGAAACACTCTTCTTTAAACCCTTTGATAGTTTCTCTTCAGTCCAAGTTACTATCTCTCCAGTAGCACCACTAACTGCTGTTTTTGTTTCTGATTCATAACCTTTTTTGAACTCTTTACCAAAACTCCTCGTTAGAGCAGTTACGCTTTGCTTTAGTTTTGCCTGACCTTCTGCTGTTGATAAATCTATATCAGCAAAAGATATTTTTAGATTTGTCTTACCAGATTCTTCTTGTAATGCTTTAATAATTAAATCTATTTGCTCTTTAGCAAAACCTTTTCCTTTTAGTTGTATTGCTAAACTATTTAAAACTAATTCTGCTTGCTTTGAACTTGCATTTTTTAACGATTGAATGTCTTTTGCAAAATCTTTTTTAAACCCTTCGTCTGCACGTAATGCATCAAGTTGTGTTCTTGTTTGTGAGTCTACCATTACAGATCTGCCAGAACCTAGCGCACTACGCTCTAGTCTTGTGCTTTGTGGTGCTACTCCAAAGAAATTACCAAGTGTTTTTGCTTTATCTGATGTTAATGTAGCAGCATCACCTAAGCCTTCAATTGCCAACCTACTTTTTTCTAGTTGAGAATTTACTAACTTAAATATACCCACACCAGCAAGTGCTACTGCAGCAAATGCCTTGATATGCGGAATTGGAAGTTTTAGCGCCATCTGCAATGCTTGTAGTCCAAATACTGCTGGCATTGCCTTCTGTGCAACTTCTCCAACCTTACCTGGCATCATTGATGCTGCGAAGAATGCAGTAGACGCAGCCATTCCTACTGCTGGATTAGAGGCCATTCCGCCAAATCTTCCTCTAAATCTACCAAAAGTTTTATCTACAAAAGTTGGCTTTCTTGGTCCATACATAGGGCCTTCTGCTCCGCCAGGAATTACTGGTGGCATTGGTGGAATAATAACTCCCCCTGGACCAACTGTTCCTCCAGGTGATGTTGCTACTCGTCTTTGTTTGATAGCGTTTTGTCTTGCTGTTTCGTATGCATTACCATCATCAGTTCCATCTTTTGATGCCATTGGGTGTGGACTTTGACGTTGACGAGACTCTACATAGACATCTCTTAAGTTTTTATCTAATCCAACCTTGTAAGCATTTCCAGTTTTTATTCCTGCTAGTTCTGCTTGCTTTTCAAATTCTACAGTAAATGCAGTTATATCTTTTCTTAGTGATGCTAATCTAACTTTAACTTCATTAGAGAATTTATTATAAATAGCAGCAGCATCTTGTGATGAAAGCCCCAAAGAACCCGCCATTGCATTACTGATTTTAAATCTAGCATTTGCTTGATATGGAACATTACCTTCTCCGACCATTCTAGTCATTCCGCCATAATATTTTCCTGATTTTCTTGCCTTGGTATATGGATCATTTGTAACGGCAATTCTAGAATCATTTAGCGGATTGGTTACTGTAGTAATATTTTGCATATTCTTATATGCTTGATCAACTCTTGCATCTGTTTTTGCTACTGCCTTATATGCATCACCGATCAACTTATCAAGGTCTTCTGCTGTTACTTCTGTAATATCTCCTAATCTACCAAATCCAGTTGTTATTTCTTCAGTGATTTTTTTATTAATTTGTCTAATATCTTCAATAGAAACTCCTGCTGCTTCTAACTGTCTTTGTAGTTCAATATCTCTAGTTTGTGCATATGCCCCAGTTGTTAATTCTGTTCTTGCTAAGTCTACAGAAGCCCTCTTTCCACTTCCCGTTTTTCCAACTGCTCTGTTTAATTCTGTAGACATAGAGACAACTTCATTACTAAATACAGTAAATACTCTGTCTAATCCATTTTCTACTTCTGCAACCATTGTACGAATTTGTCTTGCAAAAGCCGTATCAAGTCCTTCCACCATCTGTAAAAGTTCAGAACCACTTCTGTATGAACTTCCACCAAAGTGTGCTGCTGCATATCCTCCTGGAATATCAACTGCGGTTCCAGTACCCAGTCCTTTTCTATATCCTGGAATGTTTCCAGCAACCATTGCATTAATTAGTGGTGCATATTTCTTTGCCATTGCCTTTGGAATGACTGCCTCGCCTGGTTCAAGCATTGCTGGTACTGTATCGCCACTACCTGATCCTGGAACTAATGAAACACCCTTTGCATATCTCTTAGGCATTCTTCCAGGAAGCATCATGCCTGGATTTTGAATTATGAAATTTTGAGCAGCAGTAGTTGCTCTAGCATAAGCACCTACTAATCCATCAAGCGCTGCTTTTTCAACATTAAATGTTTGCGTTAATCTAGCATGAGATTGATCTAAAGAGTGTGCTACTGCTGCAGCATTCTGTTGCTCTGTTGTTAATAGTTGAGTCTGTTCACCTAAAATTTGAGATTGGCCTGTAAGTCTTAAGTATCCATTACGAAGAGTTGTAAATAATTTAATAGCATTGGCAATGCCGTTATTTAGCAAACCAAATGTCATAAGTGCAACTGGTCCAATACCACCAATTGCTACTGTCATTACAGTTATTGCTTTTTTAACTCCTGGAGACAAATCATTAAAAGCATCTAAAACATTAGAAACAACATCAACAATTGGTGTAACTGTTTGTAAAAATACTTCTCCTACTGGAACAAGTGCTAGTTTTAGTTGCTCAACAGATGCACGGAATTTATTCATTGCCGATTCGGCTGTCATTCCTAATTCTTTATCAGCCATTGCTGCAAGATCACCAGTAGACGCTGTTGCTAAATCAAGAACACGTGATGCTTGATTTCCAGACCTTGTAACGTTTTCAAATAATGTAGATAGACGTGCTAACTGGAACTTACCAAATAGTTGTTCAATTGCTCTTTGACGATTTAGATCAGAAAGATTATCTAATGCCATAGCAAACTCTATAACTGTTTGTTTTACATTGCCAGCATTTTTATTTACTATCGCATCAATATCAATGCCAAATCCTGCCATCATCTCTCTTGCTTTATCTGTTGGATTAATAAGAGATGCAAGACCAGACTTTAATGCGTTAGCACCCTCTGATGCATTAATACCGCCTTCTTTCATAGCAGCCATAAAGAATGCTAAGTCTTTAACGCTACCACCTAATTGCTTAACAACTGGCGCTGCCTTTGGAATAGCGGTTGTAATATCGTCAAGAGAAACGACTGTCTGGTTTTCAACTGCGTTTAAAAAGTTAATAGAATCAGACAAGTCTTCTGAAGACATCTGGAAAGCATTTTGTAATGATATTGTAGTTTCAAGAGCCTTCTGTTGATCAATCTGACCAAGTACCTGTAGCCTTGTTGCTTCTGTAACCTGTCTCTGTAGATCTAAGCCTTGGAAACCTGCTGCTGCTGCATCTGCAGCAAGAGAAACAGTATCCTTAACAGCAATTCCATATCTTGTAAATGCAACACCTAGTTCCTTTACATTATCTAATGCTGCTTGTGTTTCTGCTGCTGGAGTAAACATATCTCCATACACTTTTTTAAATTTAATAGCAGCAGTTTCCATTTCCATAAATGTTTTTGCTGCAACATTACCCAATAATGTTAATGGGATAGTAAAACCAACCATCAACTGACGACCAGCCCACTGAGTATTCTTACCAAAGTTTAGAAGGTTTGTAGAGCCTTGTTTAATTAATTGATTAAATATAGCCTGTCTTTGTGATGCCATTTGAGTCTGTACAGAAAAGTCCTTCATATTAAGTTCGGTAGGGATAACAGCAATTGCCTTCATTGCTCCATTGGCATCACGACCAAGTTTAATATATTGTGTCTGTAGTCTCTTTACATTATCTTCTGCAACTTTATTTATTGTGTCAAATTCTGAAGAAAAAACTCTGCTGAATGTTTTTGTAGATGCTGCTGCATAGCGGAAATATTCCCGCATTGAGAACTTATTTTTTTCTAATGAGTTAGTAAAAGATTCTGCTGTAGTTTTAATCGTACGCAACTCTGCAGAGAAACCGCCAAGAGAGTTTATACTATTGACAAGATTTCTCTGCAGATCACGCTGTGCTAATGCAGCAGTTGCGCTTGATCTTGATATTGAGGTATAGAATTCAGATAACTGTCTCTGAAGATTTTTAATCTGAGCCAACGCATTGGACGTATCTATATTTACGCCAATATTAGCATTTACGTCAGCCATCTATTCACCTCTTTACTTATGCAATTTTTGGTTGGCCCAAGTCAGTAATTGGAACACCAGAGGCAGCCTCAATTACTTTATAGACCGTTGGAAGATCTATAATCTCTTCCAGTTTCTTTACATCTGCCAATTCTGGCTTGTATTGTTGCATAGCGATTGCTACACACTCAAGAAGAAGATCCATAGACTTATCATTATCTTCTTGAACATCACCAATACCCTCAAACTTTTTGGTAAATTGGCGAAGTAGTGATATCTTTAGAGGTCTTACAGTAACCTCTGTACCGTCCATAAGCGTAAGCGTTTGTGCTTCGTATGTGGTTGTTGACATTATTTCCTCCTAATTAGGTTAAGTCAATTATAGCATAATAAGATATTTTTATTAACTAGAAGGAGTTCTTAGGTCTTCGTAATCTATGCCCATCCCAATACCAAAACCTAGTTTTTGAGCATTGTATCCTTGTAAAGCCAAAATATCTTTGCTGTCATTTGTTGCGCCACCACTAAAGACTCTTGCCTTCATGTCTTCCCACTTCTTTCTGCCTTCATCCTGTGGGTCCCCGTCTAATTTAACTCCTTGAATTGCAGCCAAAAATCTTTTTTCTTCATAGTCTAATTCTCTGCTGGAGGAGATTGTGGCAAATAGTTCTTGTATTGAAATAGATGTTTCTAGTTCATCGTAACTTTTCCATATACCTAATAGAAAAATTTCTGTTTCTAATTTAACCAAATCAAGATCTTTCCATGACAAACTCTCTGAGTTAGAGTTACTTTGAACCTCTTCTTTTTTCTTTTCTCTATTTATTTTTATACCTGCAGCAAAATCTAAAATATCATATACAGTTTTTATATCAAAATTATCTTGAACATCTTCTATGCTTTTAGAAAATTGAGGAGCATACTGTTTCATTGAAATTCTTACACAGTCACATAAAATATCTATCATTTGTTCTTCTGACATGTTGTCTCCTATGTCATAAAAACGATCCATAAACTGTCTCATATATTTTATTTTTAATGGATGTATTTCAATATTCAAACCATCAATAGTTTGTACATTTTCTATTTTATAAATTTCAGTTGCCATATTTTATATTCTATCATAAAGCAACAAGACCCGTCTAAAAAGACGGGCCTGTTGTTTCTTATTGTATTAAATTATCAGGAAGTAATTGTCCAAGTACGGTCAATTATCTTTCCATATGAACCTGAAGTATCTTCAGGTAGCAAGCGGAATGATACCTCAAACATAGATGGGGCATCACGTTTTGCTGATACAGTTACATTTTCAATTGAAAGTGCACGGTATGCAGCGTAAACACGCTCAATACGATTTGAGTCATCGCAATCTCCAGTTCCTGGACCTACTGCAATGATTCCACGCTCAACTGGACATTCTCCAAGATCTCCTGCAGAAAGATCAAGTGCTTGACCTGCTGCGCTGTTCTTGGTACCTGTTAGTTTAGAACTTCCATAAGCCAAAGCAATCAAAAGATTTTCTAGAGTAGCCTCTGCAAAAGCAGTTCTTAGGCTAACTGTCATACCTTGCTTGTAAAGTTTAGCAACGTCAAGAACCTGATCTACCTGAACCTCACCAAAATTTGGTTGGAACTGTAACTCAAGACCATTCATTGTGTAACCTACGTTGTCATACGATGCATTTGCTGTCAAAGTCTCACGGAAAGACTGTGTTGCTGCAGAACCTGCTGACAACGATGGAAGTGTGCCTGGAGTCAGTGTTGTGTCAGCAATAAAGAACGCTGCTGCACCGACGATAATATTTTGATTATTACCACGAGTATATGGCATAATATCACCTCTTCTTTTTAGTTTTTTATTAAGTTGTACGGCGTTTGTGTTTCCTCAAGACAATTATAACAGCCTTTTTATTACAAATATGAGGTGGAATTTGTGTGGTAGTCGTACTCTATTATGAGTTTATTTACGAATATGGTTCTAGCAGAAGCAAGGTCAAGGACATCCCTTGCCTCTTGAGCCTGATAAACTTTAGTATTATGAAAATATACATTATAATTTTCAGAGCCTTTATTAAGGGTGCACCAAGTATTCATGTCCTGAGCAGATGCATCTTCTCTGTCTAATAATTGAGAAATAACAATATTGGCATTATTGACGTTGGCCAAACTAGTACTATATAAATAATATATTAATTGCTCTCGTTTATGGGGATAAAATACACTGGGTCTAAATGTGATAAGTCTGTCATATATGATTACTAATGGCTCAGAGATATTAGTTGCCTGTATAACATTTTTATATATTTCTTCTGTATTAATTGGGCTAGTTGCAAATATAGGAACTAGTTGAGATATAGCACTAACTCCAATATCATCATATTTTGCTAACTCTTGAAAAATAAACTTATTCACCCACTTTGGTGGATATGGAAGATCTGTTACTGTAGCCATGTTCTTATTCTACCTCAACTTTTGCATTAATAATCCATTTATACCCAGTTGATTTGCCAGCACTGCTTCCAGTCTTTGCTCCAACTGCGAAGTTATCTTTATATGCCCTAGGGTTTTCTAAATAGTCCATAATACCGCAAGACTTTAAAAATGCTTGTGAAAAATAAATTGTAAAAAATTGATCAATAACTTTTTCAAAGGATCCTCTAACTTTATTTCCTCCAGGATTATTAATTACAATTTCATTTTTAGTAAATACTGTTTCTCCACTTTCTTCAAAAACCAAAACGCTACTTTCTTTTGGCTTAATAGTAATTGGAATACCTTTCTCCATAATTCTTGCCTTGTTATAAAAAGGTTCTTTTGAATCTCTAGAAATTGATGAAGACTGCCTAAATGTTGAATTAATAGATATGCCAGTTCCACGTACTACAGAGTTAATATTAAAAAGTCTTGCATCTGCATTTCCTACACGATACCATTCATATACGTGATGCAAGGCATCTGGATTCATTCTAGCGTTAGCATCAATATATCTTCGTAATGTCTCTATTGTTCCATCTGCTAAGTTTTTTAAAAAAATTGTCTTGCCTTGATTAATACCATCTAAAAATCCAGTAGAGTATCCTATAACATTATTCATCATAGCATTAAACTTATTATAGTCAAGCGTTACTCTCATTATTGAGCCGCCTGGTTCTCAGATCTACGTATAGTAAAAGAATAATAGTCTATATCGCCATAAGGAGCAAAATGAGGATCATAAGATGCAATTTCATATATAGTTCCACGACCAGATCTAGGGCCAGCACTTTCTTTATATATTAATTCACCAGAAGCACTTGAAATATTTGTAATTAAAATATTTGTCAATGCCTCTGTGTTGTTGTTTGATGTTACTCTTATGTCACCTTTTGTTCTGCCAACTAACATATCTTTATATTGTAAAAATACTGCGGGGGCTATTTCTCCAGTACCTTTTCTTGAAAAAGGCATAGCATTAAGAGCAATCTTTCTATCAAAAACCCAGTCTTTTTTTACTTCACCATAAGAACCTTGAGAAATTATTGGATAATATAAATCTGCTGTCATTGGAAAATATAGATCAGTTTCATTGCAGTTACCAGATGATAGGTATGCGCTCATTTAAATCACCCATGGCTTAGGTAATGTTGTTGTATATTTTTCTAATGCCTTGTCAACAAAAAGGTTTCCAGTTCCATCAAGATGTCTTGGATCCCACTTTATATTAAATTGATCTGTTTGATATGAATCAATGGATCTCTTAAAATATTCTAATTTCCCACAACGAATGTCATCCATTAATCTGATAGTAGCGTCACGAATGTCATTTGGTATAACACGATGACCTGTTTCATAAATAATTACATAGTCCCATCCTTCTGGAAACATAACTGTATTATTTGGTGCACTAAACTCTGGTGTATCTAAAGATGTATAGGCATTAAAAGAATCTGAAGCACTTGGTCTAAACCTTAATGGCTTTTTTTCTGAACGATCATATATTCCACCAGCATCTTTATATATTGCAGTTCTATCCTGTGTTATTCCATATGTATACTCACCAAGGTATGGTGGGTCTTGAGTTGAATCATATACTAATTCTGAGTTTTCATATACTTGTAAAATCTTATAGGCTAGATCCCATAGTGGTAAATAGTCAGTTCCTTGTCCAGTAACCTCTAATATACTCTTTTCAAATAAAAATCCTTTTGGTCCGACAATGCTATTAATTAATGTTCTAGCAAGAAGTTCATACTCCTCATACTCTGCAATTTCTGAAGCGGTAGAGACAAGATCTCTAACATCAACATACGGTCTAATTACATTTAATATATCCTGTACTACGACATCTCCAGTATCGTCCTCTGGGCTATCATAAACTAAAACTGCATAGTCTTGATCATACTTAACAAAGTCTCCAGTTAATGTATATGTTATTTTAGAGTTGGCATCTGATGTTAATGTTTCATTTGCCTCAATGGTTTTTGGAGAGTTTTCAATTGTAAAATAATATTCAGTATTTGGCTCAGGGACCGTATAGGTAATATCAATTGGGTATGGGGGCACTCTTCTAACTATCATTTGTTTTGGCTATACGCCTTCGCCACCTCGTCTGGAGTTGCAATTCTAACAGCCTTATGCCTTAACCACTTTTCAGCATTTTCTGAATTGACAATATTGTAGCCAATTTTAAGAGTTCCTACTTCATTCCAAAATAAATTCTTTTGAGAATAAAGTGCTACCTTGTCATCTGCTGCTGGGCTATTAGTTGTTTTTTCTACTTTTGACTTTGACATTAAAAATCCTCCTGCGTTTATTATACCAGAATGCTTATCTTATATAACTTATAAAATTATTTTGTTGTGGATTTTTTCCACCAGATGGAGTACCAGATGGATTTACAGCGTTAGGACCTGTTGTATCTCCAAATATTACATCTCCATTAATATTACCCAACGCATTATGCTGAGTGATCAATCCGCTTGGTCCCATAATAATTACACCGCCAACACTATTTATTGCTACTGCGCCTTGTGCATTTAGTGTTTCATTTGGGTTTGTATCTGAATATGACATTTATTCTCCTTATAAAGTTGAAAGGGGAGGCAGTTGTTACACTACCTCCCCCTCAAGGGTTCATTTAAGAACTATTTTTTAGGATTCTGCTGCTGCATCTGCGTAAGCAACTGCATCAAGTTCTTCCCATTGTACGCCGAATCGGACGAATACTGTGTATTCAATTGTGTCCTTCTTTGGCTTGTACTCACGGTTTACAGTGATGTCACGCTGGAAACCCCATACACGGTTCTGAGGGAATGTAAGATCTACATAGCCTGCAGGATAGTAAGGAACTTCCTGAACATCAATTCCGAGAACACGTGTTGTACGTGCTCCACCGAAAGTTTGTCCTGAACCATCAAGATATGCTTGACGGTTTGCTGGTGTGCCTGATGGACGATAAGCAAATGCTTCTGCTACTGCATCAGCAAGTGTACCGTTATGCTTGATAATTCCCTGGAATGCGTCAGTACCTGCATAGAACTTAAGATTGCTCTTAAGTGCACGATACTTACGTGGCATTGCCAAGATAATGTTCTGCATTACATCAGTTGTCCACTGGTTGCTTGTAACAGTCACGATTGACTCGTGTGCTCCTGAACCAGCAGTCTTTACACGGTTTACGAAACCATTCATAATTGAAAGGAAATCTCCAGTTGTACCATCACCGTTAATCGCTAGATCTTCAATGTCATTAGCAAATGCATTGGTCATCAAGCGTACGATGTGATCTTCTAGAGCACCTCCTTCAATATTGTCTTCAAGTGCTTCAGTAGATACTTCCCAATCAAGACGAATCTTCTTGGTTGTTAGTTCTACCTTAGTGAATGTAGCACCAGCGTTTGTGTAGTTATTTGAACCTTGCGCTGCTGCACGAATAACACGCTCACCAACGTTGACCTTCTCAAGTTCAATCGTATTGGCTCTCATAGTAACCTTACGACCATCCTGGGCGAGAACTGTTGCATCCCACACGTAGTCAATGAAACGACGAGCCTGCTCTGGCAATAGGATACCTCCTAGTGTACCAGTTGGGTTTACTGCGTTTGGTCCTGTGGTAACACCCATGTTTGCTGTTGGTGTGTTTCCAAGGATACCGCCTGCTGGAGTTGTAACTGAACCGATTCCGCCTGAAGCGAATGATCCTTCAGAGTTCAATTGACCTGCTGGTGAAGTTGAACCTGGATAGTTCTTTACAATCTCTGTGTTGTTCTGTTCCGACATATATTTCACCTCCTAAGTGATTTTATTAATTAAATAGGTCGGTTGATTTGAGGAAACGACCGCCCCATAGGGATTTTTGAACTGGCTGTTCTGCCAATTCCTGCACGATCTCGCCAAGATCGCCAGACTTGCGGAAAGCAGTATCGGATTCTACCTTATCTACTCGCTTTCCAAACTCATTAAAGTCATTCTTAATTGTTGCAACCTCATCTGCAACAGAAACAACTTTTGAATTAACAGATGTTACATCTTGAGTTACACCTGCTATTGATTTTGTTAGTTCAGCAACTTGATCATTAATTGATTTGATTGTTGCTGTTAGATCGCCAAAGGCATTATTAAGAGAGTCTTTGATATCTGCAACGGCTTTGACGATAGCCTCTTCTGGATTTACAGTATCAATGCTCTTTTCTGCTTCAGTTGTTTCTACAACCTCTGCAGATGATTCAGACTCTTCAACAACCGCTTCTTCTGCAGAAGCATCTGCTGGAGCATCTGCTGGAGCCTCTGGAGCAATCTCAACGTTTGATTCTTCAGTAACTACAGGAGTATCTTCTACTACTGCCTCTACGTTAGTATCTTCTGTCATTGGAATTACCTCCTTTGTCATCTTAATTGTCTTAATGCCTTTAGCACTATCAACTAAGAACTTTAACATATCGGTATTTTCTTTATCGCTTTTTTCAACGAAGCCGATATTCTTCATTTCTTTTCCTGTTGCTGGACTTACTGCTGACTCTTGTTCAGAAACTACAACAATTCCAGATTCTGAATCCCAAAAAACGTTTTCTAATTCTACTTCTGTAGCAGAACCTTTTAATACAGTTTGGCCATCGGCTTTTTCAATTGAAACAATACTTGCAAATTGATTTGCTGGGCTGTCTACTAAAGACAACTCAAATAAATCATAATCTTTAATAATTCTTATGCTCTTGTTTAACTCTTCATTAAACGCATCGTCCCAAGACTTGATGTTACCACCAATTGAAAAACCAGTATATGTTCCATCAAGGACTTTTTCCCATGCATCTTGTGCACCCTTTGAAATATATGCTGAAACAAAAACTCCAGAATAAAACTTTTTGCTGCTAGGATCAAAGTAACGGTCTTCTTTAAAAGATACCATCTTTCCTACTGCAGTTGGCTGATGCATTTCACGAATATTACCTCTAAAGTTTTTAAATGCAGCAACGCTTGCTTCTGTAGTAACAATGTCGTTTTGTTTATCAACATTATCTAATGTTGCAAAACCAGAGACTATGCGACGCTCAGTATCAACCTTGCTAAAAGGCATTGATATACGTACGTTTTCCTGTGAGGTCGTCCAGTGTGCTTTTTGTATATTCATAGCAATCCTATTATATCAAACATTTTATTGAACATCTCAACTATTGAGAAGATCTTCCCTCTCCCTTTGGATTTCTACCAGATAGTGTTGCTGGTGAATCGGAAGAGTTATTAACTCTTTCTGCATCCCTTGCTCTATTTTTTGCATTATTGGCATTAGAGTCTGCTGATGCTCTAGCAGTTAATTCTAGTGGTTCATCTCCATGAGGCACTTGTGGCAGATCTAAAATCTCACGAGCCTCATTTGGAAGCATAATTTGATTTTTGACATATCTTTCAAGAATTTGTGATTGTGCTATTTCATCAGTCAAAGTGAGTTCATTAAACTTTAACTCAATAATGTCTGTATATTCTTGAATTACCTTTGCTAACATTTTTTCTATTTTATGTTGCTCTGGCCTTGCAACTTGCTCTTTAAAAGTTCTATCCTGTGCAAGCGCTGAAGCAATTCCAGAATCCTGACCACCTAGTTTAGATATTGGAACTTGGTGTGCTACCAAAATATCATCACGGTTTTGCTTACGATATTCTTTGAAAGAGCCTTCTTGAATACCGTTTTCAATTGGCTCCATATTAAATTCTACTTTAGATGACTCTGTGTCTCCAGGCAGTGGAATATAAAGAGTTCTGTGTGACTGAGATTTAAGTCCAGTCTGTAAAAATCTAAACATCTTATCTTCTGCATCAGGAGAAAGTTTTGCACCTTTTAGAGTAATTATATATCTTGGAACTGCTTTGTTTTCAAAATAATCAATGTTATATTGAGAAGCCAATTGATCTCCAATTAATGAAGGCAGAGCAGCAATAATATCTGGTACACCATAATAAGTGTTTAGTGGTGAGTATTCCTTGAAATGTATAATTTCGTTTGGTCTAGGATCTGCTGTCAATGGATTCTTATTCTTTGCACCAAAGTTACGGAAGTAAACCAAACTTGGTCCTATGATCTGAACAAATCCATCACGAAGACGACGCACACGAACAGTTGTTGATGGTATATGTCCTATGTAACCAATTTCTCCATTAACTTTACGTCCAATTTCCATGTAGCCATTTCCAGTTGCCTGAACATCTGTATATATCTTTTCCATAATGTCAGTAAAACTCTCATCAGAGTTTAAACTTTCTAGCCAGTCTTTTGTTTCAATTTTAAGTCTTTCAATTCTTTTTCTTGCTCTTTCTACAGCAGCCTCATCAGTTGCTGATGATAACTTCATCATGGTTTTTGAATTCATTTCAAAACGATATCCAAGACCTACAACATTTTCTACCTTAGCATCAATAGCAGCATGGTTAGCAAAAGAAGTATCATAAAAGTTAGCAAGTTCATATAAATTATATGGAGGCGTAATTACATCAAAAATTCCATAACCGTTTCTATAAACAGTTCCTGGATTAATGGTTTTTGAGCCAGCACCATCTCCTACTTGAGATGCTCTAGCAGATGCTAAATAAGATTCTGTAGGTGCTGGAGATTGTGTAACAATTGCAGAACTATAAGTTTCAACTGCCTTGCTTACATTTCTAGCAGTTCGTCTTTTAAAATTTTGTTCTATGTTTAAAAGATTTTTTAAACTTTCCCAATCTTGATTAAATGGGTCACTCTTTTTAAAAATATTTTCTTTTTCCGATTGAGTGTTTAGTGATGCACTAACATACTCATATTCAAAATCTTCACTCATCTAAAACACCTTTTCCATATTTGTCTACTGTATCTTGTGCTGCTTTCCATGCTCCCAGGTCGTTCATTGATGGAATTAAACCAGATCTCAATCTTTCTACCTGCTCAGAATACTCTTCTTCTGATACCCTGTTTAGTCCAGGAACAAAAACAGCCTTACCATCACCAGGATCACCATAATACATGGCTGCTTCTTTTAATTTATTAATTTGATTAACATCACCTTTATTAGAAGGAATATTCAAAACAGAACCATTTCCATCAGTAAACCATCTACCATCAGCCTTTTTGTATACATAAAGACCCCAGTCATAATGCTTATCAATGACCTGACGACGAACATTTCCTACAATAGGCTTACCAGTTTTGGGGTTGATTAAAGGGTTTTTGTCCATATCCATAACCATAAGTATATCAGATTATACTGGAGTTTTGACAGCAGTTGACCAACCTACGTCGCCAAATATCTTAAACTTCTCTGGATCTACCAAAATACCTTCTGTAGAGTCATCAAAAATAATCTTATTTGTTCCAACATATCTAGCATAGATATCCGATGGGTCAATATCGTAAACATTTGACACATCTAAAATAAATACGTTATCCCAAATAAATGAATTTTCCCAATAATCCCATGTTCCAGATGCACTAACAGCAGACCATGAATTGTTTGTAACTCTTTGCTCCAACTCTAGGTTTGTTGCAACAGAGAAGGATACGTTATTATATGTCATTGGGCCATTCAAAGAAATAAATCCAGAGTACTCAGAAAAGTCAACAAGTTCAGTAAATGCTATACCAAGACAGTACCACTCTTCATTTATTAGATATGGACTATCCACAAGTTGACCATTTATATGATACTGGAATGATGTTTCTATGGCATCCGTTTCTCTATTTTTTGCATAAATATATCCTCGTTGGGTACTACTATCACCAACTAAATAAAAATCAAAATCTCCGTTTTTATGTGAAATACTAAAGACTCTCATTTCAACATTAGGGAATTCTAAACCTGCAAATTTAACCCATAGTTGTAAAGAACTGATATTAAAGTTTAATTCTTTTTCTTTGTTTACTGGTATCAAAATACCACGGTCAAGGTTAGGAGAAAATTCTCCCTTCATTCTCCATCCACTATGTCGTGTTAAGAATAGATGTGGGGTTGAGTCTTTATAGACTTCAATTGGGTTTTCTCCCTTATAGTCATAAAACAAACCAGTTTTGTGATATGGGAAAATTGGTACACCATATTTTGTACCAATCTCTGTAAGACTGGTTCTTTCATATACTTGAGACGCCAACTCTAAGTCTCTAAGCCTTATTGGATTGTGGATTATTCCATCAATCTTAAATTCTATATGTGATACCAATGCTAGATCATTAAAGTCTACATCAGTTAAATCATTATATTTTTTAGGTGGATAAATAATAGTTCCATCTACTACCTCAAAAGCAGTATCTTCCCAAGGCGTGGTAACTGCATCAGTATCTAAGACTCCGCTTACTCTTGGAACGTCAAAGTTTGTAAAATTAACTAAATTTTCATTAGCCCCATTAATAATTTTTTGAAAAGATACAAATGTTCTTACACTAGCAGTAGACGTATCGTAGTAATAATACTTAATAGAGTTTTGAGACATATCTTCATAATCATCCCAAGTTGTATAATATGAGTTTGCCAAGTCTTCATATGTCAATATATCTGGGTTACTAAATTCATTTAATAAATCCTGATACGACCAAGAGGATACTGACTCTATTGCGCTAGTTTCTATTGGTTCTGGATAGTCAACATTGAACTGTATTTGATCTAAATCGTAATGCTGCTCTTCTTCATAGTCTCTTACATATTTAGCAAAATATGACAATGGAACGTAGTCTTCCCAATACCCCGCTATTGCTATATCAGCAAAAAATGTTCCATATTTTTGAATAGGTACTAAAGTATAGTTTGATGTGTGAGATAAAATATTAGAAGAATTAGAGTATAAGAAAATGCCATTATCATTATAAAGTGCTTTAACTTTATTATTATTGTATAAGGCATCAAATCCGAATTTGTAAATGTATCCAGTAAAGGTATTAGTTGTGTCTCCCCCTAAATAAACAGAAACATTAAACTGATCAGACAACAATTTATTTATTCCAAGTACGTTTTGCTTTGCAAAATTTGTTAGGTTTATACCTGCAACAAACTTAGTGTTTATTGTTAATGTATCTGTTTTTAGTATTGTTTCTACTCCAGAAATATTTACAATATATTTTAATGTTGCTCCATCAACCTTAACAAGTAAATAGTCATTAGTAATATTATTAATTGCTTTAATTAATACTTGATTGTTTATTGCAGTATTGGTTAATTCAAATAATCCATAAAATGATTCTACGTTATCATTTAATGTAGCAAGTTTGTCAAAATATATATAACATGTTTCAGAGTTCCAAGAAACGTCTGGCCTGAACCAAAATGCTTTATCTGTAAAAGCAGACTCTGCAGTTTGCATATTGTCATACCAAGTCTGTTGATTTTTAGATCCTAAATAAAATGTTGGCAAACTATATTCTGGCAACTCAAGAGATGTAGTATTTGCCAATACATTGCTGTAATATCCCTGTCTAAAATTTGCAAAATTTGGATAGTTATAATTTACTGCATAATCAGAAAAACTATAATCTGCGTATGCTGTTGTAGAATTTAAAAATGAATTTTGTAGTTCTGGTGGGGTTACGCCTTGGCCCCAAACAAACCTTCTCTTTGCAACTTCATTTGGGACTGGGTATGAATAAAGAGCAAAAGAATCTACGCTAAATGGTTGAGTATCTGCATAGGCATAAAAGCCTAACCAGTTTCTATTTTTAACGCCATTAAATTCACTTGGATATGATACGTCTGAATCTATAAAAGGAATATTAATAACTTCTTCTCCATTTACAAGTACAGTAACATTATCACGAATTAGTCTAACATGAATAAGCATTGGACGATACCACTCGCCAACAAAGTATGATGCAAATTTTTTACCTATAACAAAAGTTAAAAATCCACCTTCTATATAAAGACCATCTGTTCCAGAAATTGGACCAAAAATTCTTCGTGGAGTTGATGCATCTGAGTTAACAGATATCCACATCTCAGCAGTATATTCATTATATTTTCCAGATTGATTTAAAAACCCATATCCTGGAAAAATTAAAGATGGGTAAGTGGTTCCCCCAACTACATTTGGATATATCTTTGTTACATTAGAAGAACCATAAACTAACGGGACTCCAAAGTTTTTTGCAAATGGTTTTGCATCTCCTACAACATAATATCCCGTCTTTGAACTTGAACCATATGCTGGGGCATCAATAACTTTTAATGTGCTTGGTAAATCAATTGATGATGAAATTGTTGAACCAGTTGTGCCCAAAGATATGTGTGTAAAATCTTCAGACCATTGTCCTAAACTTAAGCCATTTATATAAAAATCATAATCTCCAGCAGATCCTGCATTGCTATTTATGGTTCTAAACATCATTTTAACATTTGTTGATCCTACAGGTGGTTGCTCAAAAGTTTTTGCAAAATGTATCCATTGATCAACATTAAAAGCATTTATATCAATTATTTCTTCAACATAATAGGTTAAACCACTAACTGAGTCATCGTACTGATATCCAAAAGCAAATGAATCTACGAATCCACCATCAACATACAAATAACCAGAAATACAAAAGTTGGATAGAGATGAATCCATAGATGCCGTTGGCAATGCAAATACGCTTTTACCAACTATGCGTCTTTTTGCCAAACCGTTTTGTAATGTCGCAGTTCCTATTGTTTGACTAAGAACAGTAAACTGAGTTGATGATGCTGTAGCAATTATTGCATTTGATAAATTTAAACTTGCACCACTAGTAATAGTTAGCCCAGTAATATCAACTAGTTGGCCAGCAGAAAAAGTATTTGCTGCAGTATATGTTATTTGAGTTCCATCTCCGACAGCATTTGTTATAGTTGCAGTTACGTTAACTGCTCCAGATATTTTTGTAGTTACTGAATTAGAAAAAGGAACTTCTGCTGGTGGACTACTTTCCAATGTGGCGGTTGCACCTGTAACTGTCCATTGCCCACCAGTATATATTTGCCTATTTGAATCAGTAATTAAAGAGATATAGTCTACCTGCTCATTGAGCATCCATACGGCAATTGGATGTTCTGCAATTACTTTTTCTACGTATAGATTTGATAAAACAGTCATAGTATCTCCTACACTATTTTACCATAGCCGTTTTATTTTATTTTAATCTCACAGGCATCTGTTGTGCAATACATTTCTCCCTGAGCCTCTAGATTTTCTACACCGTTGTAAATAGCATCAAAGTTAATCTTTGATATTTGACCAATGTAGGACTCGTACTCTTCTTTTGTAATTTGAGTATAAGGCTGCTGCGGATAAGTATGATTTCCCATAGGCAAGAATGAAACTGCCTTTAACTGTCCTTCATACATATGTAGTGCTGGAGCAATATTTTTTGTTTCAGTTTCTTTATCAAAAGATAATGTTACAGAAACACCATTGTCAGACCAATACTTCTGTGCTGTAGCAGCAAGGCCAATCTTTTCAAATAATGTTACATCTTTTTCAGATCTTGGATGTCCAGAGTGTACTGGAAAGTATACGACCTGTGTATTTGCAGATACTAGATCTTTTTCAATCTTATACCCTGCTGCTTTAAATAAATGAAGCATTGGATCTGTTTCGCCAAAGCGAATAGCACGAAGGAAGTAATCTCCTCCTGGTGCCCAGTGAACTCCAGGGGTGGCGCCAGAAAGAATAGACACAGAACCTGATGGCTTAACAGTTGTTACACGAATTGATTCACGAACACATAGCCACTCAGAATATGAGTGATCGTATTTACGAATTGTTTTGTAACCTTCATCCATCCATTCACGAACTGTAGGCAACCCCTTTTGATCAGCAAACGATGCAATGCCAGTTAGAGATGTTCCAATACGGCGATTACGTTGCATAATTCCGTTTGTTTGCTGCCAGTGTGTTGGCATCAAAGTTACAGTCTTTCCATAAAGATATGCAAACTTCAACGTCTTGAGGAAGTCCTCCTTGGATTCATGACGATTTAAATGTACTTCTACAAGTGTACATAATTCGTATGACTCCAATGGCTGCTCCGCACAAGGGTTGAATCCCATAACACGATAATCTTTTCCATCTGCTGGATCTGCAAGACGACCATAGTTACGAGCAACATCAAGCCAAATAAATCCTGGCTCTCCATTGTCAGCAATAAGATCAACATAGTCTTCATATCTTGTTCCTACTTCAGCAGCAATAGAGTTATTAGACATCCAAGCCCATCCTGGATTTTCTGGATCATATGAGTTGCGATCTGGGAATACCTCTGCATTTTTAAGATTCATAAAATCTTTATCTTCTGCTCCACCTAGAGCAAGTGTTGCAGAACGACGAACATTTCCAGAAACAACGCATGTTCCAATTAGATTAATGATGTCTACAATTGCACGAGAATCAAGCGTTTCTCCAGCCCTAGAGCCAATAACTTTACGAATCCGTGTATGGAGATCAATAAGTGGCTGTGGACCGCTTGCAACGCCTCCAAAGCCTTTTATGGGTGCTCCTAGAGGGCGGATAAGGTCATAGTTGAACAACTGAATATTTTGATTAGGACGAAGGTATGAATTTAAAAGCATCCTTACAGACTCTACCCAGCCTTCACGAGTATCTGGAATATCATATGTTATTTCTGGTTCAGTTGGGGCATAAATTAAAAACTTTTTATCTTGTCCAACAGTATCAAATCCTACTCCAATACCCAACATTAATGCATCCATTACCCATGCAAATAATGCACCTGGATCATTTTTATCTAAGTCTTTTGTGGATACCATTGCACAGTTTTGAAGAGATGCTGAGTTACGCTTCTCCATAGTCATGGGGGTACCGAAAGCCCATAGGCCACGTCCTGGTGGTGTCCACTTCAAATTAAACATACGATCAAAAGCCTCTTGTGCAGACTTCTGAGCCTTATTATCATTCCAAGGCAAACGATTTTCTTTAGCATGGTTCTTTTGAACCGAATACATACCTTCAATTACACGACGACAAACTTCATGCCATTTTTCTTTTGTTCCATCCTCCTTCATGCGAGAGTATGTTCTAATAAATGTAATCTCTCCTAAAGAGTTACCTCCAGCATCCATAAAACCAAATGGAGCCTGAACATCCTCGTATTTAGAAACAAAATCGTCTAATAGACGAAAAGAAAAGAAATCTGACATATTTAAAGCACTGCCTTTCAAAGTTGAATTTTATAATAGAGTACTTTAACTTTTTCAAAGTACTGTCTAAGTATATCACTAAATTTTATCAATTTCAAGTTCAAACAAAAAGCCTACACCTTTAGTGTAGGTGTAGGACTTTAAGTTTTTATAAGTTCTGTATTTTAGAATATATGATTACTCTGCTTTAGGCAAAGCACTCAATTCATCCTTATGAACTTTAATAGCAGCCTCAAGAATTTCTAGATTCTTCTTGATTTGCTCTACCTGATCTCCTTGATCAAGAGTCTCTGCTGTTTTTAGATTAAGCGAATGCTGATATGCCTCTGCAGCAAACTGAGTAATTCTCTGCTGCAAAATCTCAGCCTTTTGTTCATTTGTGAGTACTGAATCAAAGTCAATTGACATTTTTTCTCCTTTTGTTAGTTACTCTATTTATAGTATAGCATAAAAGTCTTATGCTACCAAATCGCCAGTCAAAATCCAAACATCTGTAGCGCCAGTAGTTCTTTTAATTAATGTTGCTGTAGACCATTGAGTACGTAATTTTAATCCTGGGGTACCATTTATAGTAACGCTGGCTCCTGCTGCTACCGTTGTTTGCCCCGCACCAGTTTGAATAATAGTAATTTGAGCACCAGTAGCAACTGTGCTGAGATTTGGAACAGTTACAGTATTTGCTCCAGCGTTGTTCATTTCTATGATTTTTCCAGAATCTGATGCCTGTACAGAATAAGAGGCTGCTGTTTGTGCATTAGTTACATATGGAATATCTAGAATGGCTGAGTTTAATCCAGTAATACGCCCATCAGTTGCTATTCTTAAACGTTCTAAAACGCTTATTGCAGAAGTTGTTGTAGTTCCAGTACCAAACGATAAACCACCCTGGTTTGATCCAGCACTTCCATTGAATTGAATATATGCCATCCATGTAGCATCAACTTTTTGTTGTAATCTATAACCAGCAGTTGTCCAATCAGAACCATTTGCTGTTCTTGTATTTGTAAATTCTAAATTATCAACGTTTGCAGAAGTTGATGTTAATCTGAATATTTGTGATTGATTTCCTGATGTTGCCCCTAATGCTGCTCCAGTTACATCAAGTCTAAATGTTGGAGTCATTGAAATGCCAACACTGCCTCCTGAAGGCTGTAAAAGTAAATTATAAGCAGTTGCAGTGCCATCTGTTCTTTGAACTTGTAGCCAAGCATCTCCAGTAGCAGCAACTCCAGATAATAAACCGTAGGCTGTATCATTATTACTTATATATAATGCTCCAGAAGCAGTTCCAAGTGTTGGAGAAGGTGATGTAGTAGCAGATGATGTTTGTAGTCTTACTTTTGGATTAGTTATTCCAATACCAATATTGGCGTTTGTATCAACTCTTAATGCTACACTTGTACGATTTTGTAATGTTATATCGTTTGTTCCATTATCTAAAGAATCTGTATACCAAATCCAAGTCCAATCTGGATTGTTGCGATTAGCCATTTTCCATGATACACGAGTTGATCCAGAAGTAGCAGTATTATAAAATCTAAATGTTTGCTCACCTGCACCCTGCATTATAAAGTTTGGATTAGAGCCACCAACTCTGTCAATGGTGAATACACTAGTTGAAGTTAAACCATTTGTAAAAGTGGCAGAGCCACTAAAAACAGCATTTCCACGAACACCAAAATCGTTATCAACTGCTACTGTAGGAAGAAATACAGTATCGTTAGTAGACGTATACCTTGTTTGCTCTTTAGTAAGAGGCATTTATTCCTCCTTCATTATGCCTGTGCTTCAGTCCAACCTAGTCGTCCGAATACTGTTGCATTTGATGCACCTAGATTACGTACAACAATTGTCATTGTGTCTGGACCATCAGGGTAGATCTGAGAGTTTGCTGCTGTTCCACCGCCACCCAAAATTGAGTTACCCAAATCACGAACGGTAGTTAGATCAAGACGGTCTGTACCCTGTACGAAGAAACCTCCAGCAACCTCACCACCAGATACTGTAGTAGTTCCACCAGCATATGATGCAATCTGTGCTAGAGATGAATTCTGTATTGCTGCTCCAGCAACAGCATTTGTCCATGACGTTGCTGTTGAAGGGGTACCATTAAGAACTGCTGTAACTAGAAGTGGTTGTGCTGTTCCAGTAAATGTTAGACCAAATGAGTTTAGTTTTAACTGCATACGGTTTACTACTTCACGAGCACCAAAAGCACCAATTTGTCCGTTATCAGCAGAAGGTGCTACACGAATTGACATAAGTGCATATGACTGTCCTGCTGGAATTGTTGTCACGGTAGTAGTACCAAATGTAAAGACAAGTGACTTATCATCATCAAATCGTCCATCCATAATTGCTGCAGTACCCCAGTGAGAAATACTTGGAGCAAATGTTGGATATGCTAATTCTACTACAGTTGGAGCAGTTGCAGAGAATGTAAATGTCTGCGCTGTTGTTGCTCCAATTGATGAGAATATAAGTTGTGGGTTAGCAATAGTTACCGCTTCATTTAATGTAATTGTAGATCCAGCAACTGCTGTAACAAAAGTTCCTTCTGGAACTGGATTTGGGTTAGTTGAAGAATGTACTCTTTGTCCAACCTGAATACCAGTTGCTGTTGTGACTGTTCCTGATACAGACCCAGAAGACCAAGTTGTTGCAGTTCCACCTACTGCTGATCCTGCAGCAGTACGAGTTACTCCAGTAAACGATGTTGCAGTTTTACCAGAATAACTTACACCTTCATATGTAGAGCCATTACGAATGATAAGAACACCACTTGATGGGAATAGCGATGTATCTCTTACGTTAATGGTAGTATCACCAGATGCAACTGTTGCAGTTGTTTGAGTATATGGCGATTCATTAACTGTTTCATAACGAGCAGGAAGGTTTCCTGAACGCATATATGCTTCTGAGTTAACATTGTTATTTGGTAGTTTGTGACAGTAGATAACGTCACCTTCAGGACCTCTTACTCCCCAACGAATAAATCCTGCACCATACCAAGAGTAATCAATGTAAAACATTTGCATTCTAGAAAGATTAATATTATATCCAGAAGGACCAGTTCCATCTAATTTATCAAGATTAAATGCTGATTGTGCAATACGAGTTTCAACCATTTTTGTCATAGTTCCGTAGGTTACGTTAGATGCACCACGATATGATGGGCTAATTGTCATAGATGTATCAGATGCAATATCTATAACTCTGTATGCTTGCCCTCTAATTACTACCCAGTCTCCTACGACCAACTGTTTTGCAAATCCTGTTGGGAATGTAGCATCTGTTTGAGTAACCGTATTTGATCCAGCATTTACAGAAATACGTCCACCTAGTTGAAATACCGAAGAGCGACGAACTGCATAAAGAGTTTGTCCATCATATTCCCAGAAAAGACCATTTTGCTGATCAAAAACACCTAAACGATTTTTAGCACCAAACCATGAATTGACAGAAACTACTGGATCTCCAGATGCAGGTGATGCAGATGGAGTAGATAGTGCCGTATATGTAAATGTATTAAATCTTGGACATGATACAACTGTAAATGTTCCATTGTATGCTGTTTCAGTTGCACCTGCAACAGTAATAGAAACTCCTGGCTGCATGCCATGTGCTTCACGAGTTGTTACTGTTACCGTTGTACCAGATGAAGTAATTTGATCTACAGTTGCATATGGTCTTAGAATTGTTCCTGAAGACATTTGTAAACCTTTACCAGACTGGTAACGGAAATAACGTCGTGTTTGACGTGATTGAGATACGTTATTTGAAGAACTATATGTACCAAACAAAACACCACCATCAAATGGTCTATGAACAACCTGTGATTGTGGTCTTACATAAATTTCAGCAGCACCTGTCAAAGATGCTGGATTACCAACTGCAGGGTTTGCATAATAGGCAAATACTGTTGGTGATGTTACCTGCGCTACATAGAAATTACCATTTGGTGGATTAGTTCCAGTAATACCACGAACTGCAATTTCATTTCCTGGCATTAGTCCATGAGGAACAGTCGTTGTAACACCAACTCTTAAATCTGTACCAGTTACAGAAAGTGTTGCGTTGCCACCAATTCTTGCGCCAGTATAAAGTGTTCCAGCAGATACAACTGTTTTAGATGCATCAAATAATGCTGTAATTGATGTGTAGTTAACAGAACGTGCTGTATAGGTAAAGTTTACACCAGCAGAAACTGTTTCAACAATAAAATTACCGTTAGCAAAAGGTAGATTTGTATCACGAACAATAATTGGTGTTCCAACTGCTGGAGGTGTTGTTGTTGCAACTGTAACAATACGTGCACCAGCAGACATTGTAATTGCTGTTACGTTTGTTAATGGCACTTGGTTATCATAAGCAAATGGTCTATTGTTTACAAGAGAAATATTTTCCCATTTAGTAGTCTGTGGACCATATTCAAAGTCAGTATCAATAAGTGATTGTGGTTGAGAAACACGCATCTTATTTACTGGATCAAGAATTGTTTCAGCAGGAATCATCTGCTCAACATACTCATCAATTACGATAGATAATTTGTCTGTATTAGACATTGCAGCAGTGTTATAGTTGAGGACAATGGTAGTTGTAGCGTTAGCACCAGTAGAGGAGGTTGTATAGGAAGTTGCTTTTAATGACGGATCAGAAAAATTAAATATAACCTGACCTCTCGTTACGTTGGTAATTAAAATTAAACTTTCTTGTGGTATATATTTATTAACTACCACCGTTTTTGTTGAAGCGGTAAATGTATATCCGCCTTCTGTTAATACTTTTCTTGCCATTTTATCCTCCTAGTAATATATCCACTGCTTTGAATGAATATGACCTTCCTTCAGTTTGTGTTGCTGGCCCTGGCATTATTCTAGCATCAAATCTAGATCCTGCTGGTACCGCCTCAGAGAAAGCCAGATATCCTTCGCTGTCAACCATAAATCCTTCTCTTGGTAGTGGGCTTTGCCAGACATATTCTGGAAAGTCCACATATTGAATTATACCATTAATTGTAAGAAGTAGACGCAAAGGATTTGTAATACTTTGAGTCACTCCCTGATGTGTTGGTAAAAATCTATTTTCTGTGTCATCAAAATATACACTAATATCATCAAGTGGGATAATTGCAGGGACACCACCTGCAAGTACTGAATCTACATATGCCTTATTGACTGCATCTGTATTATTTGTAGGGGAAGGCACTGTAGGAGAGGCAGAAAATGTTGCAGTTCCAGAAACCGAAATTGAATTTAATGTAGACAATCCAGATACTGACAGAGAAGTTAATGTACCCAAAGATGTTAGGCTTGAAAATACAACATTTGATGCAAGAGTAGTTCCAGTCAAAGTTCCTGCTGCTGCAATTACAGAAGTTGTAACAGATCCATCTGCCATCAAGTATTGTGCTGAAGTACCACCAGATTTAACAAATGAGTTTGCAGTTAATGCACCTGCACCAGAAAGAGATGATATTAATGTTTGTCCTGCATACCACTTATATCCTGATGAAGCGCCATCAACGCTAAACCACATATTGCTTGCTTCAATACCTATTGCAAAATCAACTGTAGACGCACCTACGTTTGGCCACAAATTAATTTTTGTTCCAACAGATCTGGTTGTAAATGATGGACCAGCAACACCATTTTGATTAAAATCAATTCTATTGCCTGTAGCACCATTTAAATAAATTTGACCTGCGCCATTTCCTGTATTATTTGCAAGTGTAGACTGAAGTTGTGCAGTTAATGTCGCACCAGCAAGTGATGGATTTGTTGCAAGTACTACGTTGCCAGAACCAGTAGTTGCTAACCATGAAGGTGCACCTGCTGCACCACCAGTAACTGTTTCTTGTAAAATATAAACTCCATTAGTTGTCCCAGCATTAGCAAGCCTTGTAGAAGTTCCAGAAGCAGCGCCATAAACCATATCTCCAAGAGTAGTCATTGGATTAGTAAATGGTGAAACCCATGTATATCCATTTGCTGTTCCATTAACCGCTAGAACCTGGTTTGCTGAACCTATAGAAATATATGACGTAGTTCCAGATGCAGATTGATAAGGAATTGAGTTAACTGTAGTTCCAGAAAGATTAGTTGCTGTTCCTACAGACAATGAAGATTGATTTGACCATGTTGGTGCACCGCTAGTATTAGCAGTTAAAACTTGTCCTGTAGTACCTGCAGCAGTTGAAGCATATCCTGTTGTAGATGCTGCATAAATTACTCCCCATTGTGTTGGGGCTGTTCCAGTTCCAGTTCCACCCTTTGATATAGCAAGAGTAGTAATTGCTGGCTCATAGGCTGTAGAGGCAGTAAATGCTGCTGATCCTAGTGTACCTCCAGCACCTATATTTAATGTGCTTCCATCAGTTCCAGAAAGTGTTAAAGTATTTGAAACAGTTAAAGTCTTTGATGTTGTACCTCCAGCAATTGAAAAACCAGTTGCTAGAGCGCTTGGTGTAATTCCAAGAACTGCAGTTGCAGAAAGAACCTGGGTGTTATTAATTTTGAAAACTTTGCTTGATGCAAGATTCCAATGCTCTGAAGAAGTCCAGTTTGTATTTGTACTGTCCCAAATTATGCTCTTATCAGTAGCACCCTTTAATGTTATACCGCCACCGTTAGCAGTTGTATTTGTTGCACCAGTTGTAGTTATATTTGTTATTGTTCCTGCAGTTGGAGTTGTACCACCAGTTGCTGTATAGGTTATAGATGTATTACTTACAATAGACGCTACTATATATGTTCCTCCAGCGCCTAGAGAACCAGTTCCATTTGTTGCGGATATAGCAGATCCAACGACTAGACCAGCAACAGATGACATTCCAGTAATTGTGGCTGTCCAAGGACCTGTGCCTGTAATTGAACCTACTGTGCCAGTAGTTGAAACTGTTGCAGAAGGTACTGAGCCAAGTTCAAGATTTTTATCATCAACAGTAATTGTATTTGAGTTAACAGTTGTTAAGGTACCGTTTACAGTTAAGTCTCCACCAACAGTTAGATTACCACTTGTTGTTGTATTACCATTAAGAGCAATTGTGCTTGTAGCACCAGAAGAAGAACCTATGGTAATTGCTGTTGTTCCAGAGGTTGAAGAAGTTCCAATATTAATTGTTTTATTTACAGTTCCAGCACCTGTAGCAATTGCAACAGTTCCATTAAATGCTGTACCAGTAGCAATATTTATACCGCCAGTTGTAAGCGCACCACCCATTGATATTGATCCAGTTGTTAAAGTGGTATTCCAAAGTGCTGCTGCTATTGCTGCACCTGAAACGTTGATTGTATCAATAGTTGGAGTAGTAATTGTTGGAGAAGTTGCTAAAACATTATTTCCAGTGCCAGTGCTTACTAGCCAAGATGGTGCTGCTGCTGCTCCACCAGAAACAGTTTGCTGTAAGACATAAGTTCCGTTGGTTGTTCCAGCATTTGCGAGTCTTGTTGCTGCTCCAGATGCTCCTCCATAAATCATATCTCCAAGAGCAGTCATTAATGTTGAAGAAATATATGCTGTTGAAGCAGTGTAGGCTGCAGAACCTAATGTTCCTCCTGCTCCAATATTTAATGTTGATCCATCAGTACCAGACAAAGTTAAAGTATTTTGAACTGAGAATGTTTTAGCATTTGTTAAAGTAAAAGTACCAGTTGTGCTTGTAAGTGTTAAACCATTATAAGATTTTCCAGTTAGTGCTGATGGCAAATCCCCGTCTGCAATTGATCCCCATGCTGGCGCAGCAGATGTTGTGCCATTTCCAGTTTGAACCAAAAATTGTTTTGTAGCAGTTATATTTCCTGCTAAACGTGTAAGTGTTCCTGGGGTTCCTGTAGCAGACGCATAAATAATATCTCCAATTGTAGTAGTTGGGTTTATTGCTAAAGTTCCGCTAGTTGGCAGTGTTAAACTTGTATTTGCAGTTGCTGTAAATGTTTGAGTAAATGCTCCAGCATGAGTTACTGTTCCTGCAATATCAAGGTTTCCTGCTAATTTTATTGTTCTAGCAGCGTTTACCATATCAATGGTTAATGTACGTCCTGCAGTTAATGCTGTTGATGATGTAGCAGCAATAGTTACGTCAAAGGCTGCAGATGTATCTCTAATTCCAAGTGATGTTAATCCTGTATGAGTACCGCCAGCAATGCTTGGGCTAGTTGCTAAAACAACATTTCCAGATCCTGTTGAAGAAGTAAACGATGTAGTAGTATTAGCAGTTCCATTACCAGTTGATGTTAAAAATGCTGGCTGAGTTGCTGTATTACCTGCAAGTCTTGCAAGTGTTCCTGGTGTACCTGTAGCAGATGCATAAATAACATCACCAATAGTTGTTGTAACGTTTGCAGCCAAGGTACCTGAAGTAGGCAATGTAACAGAAGTTGCTCCAGTTGTAGTAATAGTTGTATTATTAGCACCAGAAAATGCGATAGTAGCAGCAGGTATTGTTAATGTTCCTGTAGTTGTTGAAACTGTTAAACCACTAATTGTTTTATTGGTCAAAGCCTGTGATGTAGAAAGATCTACAAGTGTTACTGTGCCTGCAGGTATTGTTGCATTTGTTGTATTTGTAGTAGTAAGTGTTAACGCAAAAGCACCTGATGTTGTAAATGACGATGCTGTAGTTAAAGCACCTCCAACAGTTATATTACCAGCCAAAGAAATTGTTCTTGCAGCATTTTGCATATTAAGTGTTAAAGCACGTCCTGCGCTCAAGGCTGGAGAAGAGGTTGCTGCTATTGTCACGTCAAATGCTGCTGAAGTATCACGAATAGCAAGTGTTGTAAGACCTGAAATGCTTCCACCAGAAATAGTTGGTGATGTAGCCAATACAACGTTTCCTGAACCTGTTGAGGATGTAAAAGATGTGGTTGTATTAGCAGTACCGTTTCCAGTTGATGTTAGGAATGATGGCTGTGTAGCAGTATTACCTGCAAGACGTGTTAAAGTTCCAGGTGTTCCTGTTGCTGATGCATAAATGATATCGCCAATAGTTGTAGTTGGGTTTAATGCAACAGTACCGCCAGAAGATGGCAATGTGTAAGTCTGACCATTTGTACCGCTAATAGTATAAGCAGCACCTCCAGCAAATGTAACTGCTACTGCTGTAGTACCGCCAGAAAGTGTATATCCTGTTGCATTGATGGTTGGTGTCAAACCTAATACTGAAGTATTAGAAAGAACTGATACGTTGTTAATTTTAAATGTATTGCCAGAAGTTATATTCCATGGTTGATTTGATGTCCAGTTGCCATTTGCTGCATCCCAAGTAATGGTTTTATCTGTTGTTCCCTTTAATGTTATACCACCACCATCTGCTGTTGTATTAGTTGGCCCACCACTTGTAATATTTGTAATAGTACCAGCAACTGGTGTTGTTCCTCCTGTTGCGGTATAAGTAATTGATGTTTGGCTAACTATAGATGCAACTACGTATGTACCGCCTGCTCCAAGTGATCCCACTCCATTTGTTGCTGTAATTGCAGATCCTACTACTAAATTAGCAGTATCTGTCATTCCAGTTATAGTTGCTGTCCAAGGCCCAGTTCCTGTAATTGATCCAACCGTACCAGTTGTGGACACTACTTCAGCAACAACTCCACCAAGTTCTAAGTTCTTATCATCAACAGTTAGAGTGTTAGTATTAATACTTGTTAAAATTCCATTAACAGTTAAGTCTCCTCCGACTGTAACATTTCCTGTTGTGGTAAGTGTTCCAGTTACTGTTGTTGCTCCATTAATTCCAACGGTGCTTGTTGCTCCAGAGGTTGATCCTATTGTGATAGCAGTAGTTCCAGATGTTGCAGAAGTTCCAATATTTACAGTCTTATTTCCAGTACCTGCACCAGAAGCAATATTAACTGAACCAGCAGCAAGAGCAGTGCCATTTGCAATGTTTACTGAACCAGTTGTTAATGCTCCACCCATTGAAATAGAGCCAGTGGTAAGAGTTGTATTCCAAAGAGCAGAAGCAACTGAAGCACCAGATACGTTTATCGTATCAATTGTAGGTGTTGTTAATGTTGGAGATGTGCCAAATGAAGTAAGAGATGAAGCAGTTACACCAGAAGGCAGGGTACCAGAAAATGCAGGAACACCAGAACCATTTGTAACAAGAACTTGGTTATTTGCAGTAGTTATTTCACCAATAGTATTTGCTGCAGATGAATATAAAATTTGATTAGCAGTAGTTGTAGCAGGATAAGTTGCAGTAGACCATGTTGGGGCTGCAGCACCTGCAGATCTTAAAATTTGACCAGCACTACCAGCAGCAGAAATTGCAAGGGCAGACGCAGTTGAATAAACTACACCACCATTTACAGCAGTAAGAGATGCATTTGTACCACCATCTGCTAAGGTTACATCTGTTCCGCCTGATACATAAACAGTACCTGCAACGTCTTGGAATGTTACAGTTTTTGCAGTGGTAAATGCTGTTGCAAAGGTACCAGTAATATTAGTTGTGCCACCAATGTCAAACTGTAATCTCTTTGTAGCATCTGCAACGTCAACAATAAATGTAGTTGAATCAGAAAGAGATTTATTAGTAAGTGTTTGTGTTGCTGTAGTACCTACAATGTTTTGACTTGTAGATGGAAATGTCATTGTTGTTGAATCTGTACCTGCTAAGGTAAGAGTATTACTAAGAGTAAGTGTTTTACTTGTAGTACCGCCAGCAATTGTAAACCCAGTTGCTGCTGAAGTTAGGGTTAGTCCATTAAATGTTAATCCCGTTACTGCTCCAGATATGGCTGCTGCACCAACCACATCAAGTTTTACAGAGGCAGTAGTTTTTCCAATTGCTACGTTGCCATTTGTATCAATAACAAATGCAGAGGTATCTGGATTTGATGCATCCTCAACAACAAGGGCATTACCAGCACCAGACTGAGTTATTCGCACTGCGTCAGTAGCAGAGTTAACATTAAAAATATTTGATTGTGTAAATATATTGCTTAAATTTTTATCAGGCTTTAAAAATAATACATCCTCTAATTGTTCTGCCAATAACTGAACATCTCCGTGAACGTTAACTGGATCACTTGAGAGTGGATATGGAATAAGATATATAGGAGTTAAGCCTGATGCCATAGTGTTTCTATTATAGCATGCTAAAAGATTTTTTAGTTTTTTATTAAAAAGCCCATTTGACAATAACATTTTTAGGTGTTATACTATTCATAGACACCTAACAAGGTGTTATTGTTTTCTAAGGAGGAAACTATGAAGAATGATCAAAAATTTTTAATAGGGGTACTCGCATTTGTCTTTACTTTCACTTTGGTGTCTAATAAGGCTAATGCTCTGTCTGATGAAAATAACTTAAGTAAACAGGCTGTTTCTGAATCTACCGCCCCAAAGGCGGTTTTTTTGGTATCTAAGCCCAAATCATTACTTAAGGTAAAAAAGGACATGAACGTTTTACATAAATATCAAAATGCAACCTATCTATCTGATAGGCAACTTAAAGAACTTCTAAAGGGAGTTGGGTTTAGGGGCAAGGACCTTATTGAGGCTTGGGCTATTGCTAAAAAGGAGTCCAACGGCAGACCATTGGCTTTTAATGGCAATGCTAAGACTGGAGACAGTTCTTTTGGACTATTCCAAATAAATATGATAAGCATGCTTGGTCCAGATCGTCGTGAAAAATATGGCTTAAATTTTACTGCTGAGTTAATGAATCCAGTAGTTAATGCTCAGATTGCGTATCACATGAGTAATGGTGGTAAAAATTGGAGTGCCTGGAAAGGCATCACGCCACGTACAAAAACATGGATGCAAAAATTTCCAAAGTAATCTAATGATATACTAGTTCCCAGATATGTATAATATAAATATAATACAACACCATGATTATATCTGGGAACTGGAAAACTTTATTACAAATGAAGAAATTGCATTGCTAAATGATGCTATAGATCACGTTTCTGAAAATGAATGGCAAGATGTTGGTGGAAGAAACTATAATATTAATAATTTTAAAACAGAAATAATACCAACTTTTAGAAGTTTAGAAGAAAAACTAATGAAATATTTTAAAAACTATACTTCATATTTAGAAGTAATTGATTTACAAAGACTAAAAGATGGAATGTATATGAGTGAGCATCAAGATTTTGATCCATCTGGCACCAATACAAATATTGTATTTGGAGCAGTTTTTTATGTTAATGATAATTTTACAGGTGGGGAACTATATTACCCAGAATTAGATTATAAAATAAAACCTAAAGCAAAATCTGTTATAGTTCATAAATGGGACTATTGGCATTCTGTCCTTCCAGTAGAAACTGGCACTAGATATATGTTTACTATTTTTATAAAAGGTAATGAAAACACAAGTTTTATTAAAAATTTTTAAATAAACTTTTTAGCCCATGCTTGATAAGAAATTGAATTAAATTCTGACTCACTAATTCCTAGTTGCGAATCTATCCACCAATCCTCATCATACCCAGCAGCAACAATTCTGTATCCATAAGAAAATAAAATCTCTCTTTGTAAATCTCTCATTTTCATTAGTCTTGGATCCATATTTGCACAATGCTCCAAAGTAATTGTATTAAATCTGTATCTAGATAATGGAACATTAAGCAAAGCAAATAAATTTGCCCAATCTGGTGTTTTATCAACATCTATTTGCAAATAATCTATTCTTTTTGGAAAATTGTTTTCACTTAAATACTGATCCCAATTATATGAAAAAGCATCTCCATGTATACAGTGACTTGATCTATTTATATTATAGTCGTCAGCAAAATGTTTCACTATATCAATAGCAACACCTTTCCAATTAAATTCTTTTTCTAAAAGATATGTATTATTACCCTGCTTCCAATGACATGCACCAATTTCTAAAAAGGTACCGTCTTTTTTATCGTTATTGAATCTAAGGGCAAAGCCTGCGTGGGGTGTGGCAAATTCATGATTTAAAATTAAGTCTTCTACTTGAAACTGCTTTACTTCAACATTTTGACCACTTTCATAATCCATTAACGTTGTTGATTGTATTGGTTTTAATTCCATAGTGGCTCCTTAAATTTCATCATTTCTCCAATGATGAGTAATCAAACATTTTCTTCCACTTACCACTTTTAAAGATTCGTGTGTGTATGGTTTAACTGATGGATACATAACAATGCTACCAGCCTTTGGCTTTAGTTTAATATCAAATTCATTGAAGTACAACTCTCCACCTTCGTAGTCGTCATTAAGATATACAACTATAGTATATTCTAAATAATTATTGTCATCATTCCAGTCAACATGTGGTCCCATGGTTGCATTTTGAGAATATTTATAGATGCCAATCTTAGTGAAGTCATTGTTTAAAATTTCTTTAGCAAATATCATTTTATTTGTATTAATATTAAACAATTCTCCATATTTATCAATACAAGCACACATATTATTAATTAAGGATTCAATAACAAATTGTGATTTTTCTTTAATAATTCTATCTTCAATACCGATTAGTTCTTTTTTGCACAAGTATTTTATATCGCCATATCTTGTTGTTGTATTATATGCATACCATGCCTCCCAGTCAGTAACTGCTGGATTTGATAAGCCTTCCATTGTGTCTATAATATCTTGAACATTTTGTATTACAGATTCAAAGTAAACAATGTTATTTTCTAAAAACTCATATTTCATAGTTCTAACCTTTTATTTACACCTAATGCTAATAAAAATCTTTCTGGATTAAACCTCCAATTATCCTTAGCAAAAATTTTCATAACATCAAATACTAAAGAGTCATAAACATCTTTTTCAATTTTATCTTTATAAATAAACAATAAATTTTCAAAATCTATATAGTCCTGTCTTATAAAGGTACATTCTCCAGCCTGATCTCTAACAAGAACTTTTTCATTTATTTTTCCAGATGGTTCATATAATTTAACAGTTAAAAATTTTCTTGCAAAACCCCAGTCTGTATATTTATTATAAGCAAATGCAGCATCTATAGCATTATCATAAAATATAATAGTTCTAACTGGCTCTTCTCCGTCTCTAGCAATTGTTAGCATATAAGAATTAGCAGTTTTATCTTTAACCTGACTTATATAGTCATCAACCATGTCGCTATGCTCTACTTTTAATTGCTCCATATTAGTCTTTCCCTACTCTAATGAGAGTTCCATTATCTTTTGGACTACAGTTAATTATTATATCAGCAATTTCTTGTTTTTTTGCTAGGTTATCTATATTGTCTATCATGTCCAAACTACACCTATAAAAAGCGGGGGTATCATATATTAGCCCTGGAATTATGGATATGACAGTCTGTGTTGGTTTAACATTGGTTGATAGCGATACGTAAAAAGACTGTAGGGCACCTTTTATAGTTGCATAATTAATTTGTGGAACTGGTTTAGTAACTGCAATAGAGGATATATAGATAATTTTACCATCATTAGTAATTTTATTTAATAAATATTTTGACATCAACATATTATTAACAAGATATTTGCCATAAAAATTAACAAGTTCTTCTTCAGTATTTTCCATAAAATTACCAGGAGACGTCATTGAAATAAAAACTACAATAGAATAATAGTTTTCTATTTTTGTATTTATAAAATTTTTTATACAATCAAGATCGTGCAGGTTTAAATAATGCCAACTTACATATTTATCAGAATAAATGTTTCTTTTTTTAAAATTTTCTATATTATTATAAGTTAAATCAACAAAATACCCGTTGCTATTAAGTGTTTCAATTATTTCATGGGATATGCTAGAGGTTCCTCCAATAACTAAGGCTTTTTTATTTAGTATCATTTTTGTAATTGGTTTATAATAGTATCTATGTTAATTCTTTTTGATCTACGATAATCTATTAAATATTTTTCCCAGTCTTCTGGATTATTTTCTAACATAAACTTATTCTTTAGATCTATAAATTCTTGACTGCCTTGGTACCAATGTCTCCACCAATGTCTTATTAAATATTTTTGTTTATTTTTAATTGCATTTACTGCGTGATAAAACGGATGTTCTGATGGAAAAACTAACACATCGCCAGTTTTTGGCTTATAGGAAAATTCATCAACTACCTTACTAAAACTATCATCTGATATTCTAAAAACAATCTCTCCGCCTTCATAGTCATCATTTAAATAAACTAAACAAGCAGTTCCAAATTTAATTCCTTCTTCAGATTCTTTTTCTTGTTCATGATCAGTATGAAAGTTCATAGCGCCATCATTAGATACACCCATATTTTCATAATATTTTGATATTTCAGTTGTTGTAAAAATCCAGTTATCCTTTTTAATATCTAATTTTTCACAAAACAATTTTGTTGTATTATAAAATACCCACAAAAATTCTGTTACATATTCATTATTAACATGATCAACTATATCATTTTTCCATTCTTCTTTGGTCGGAAAGTTAGAATATGTTTTTTCTGGTGTTGATATTTTGGACTCTGTACCAAAAATTTCCCATTTTCTCCATTCATGGTTTTTTTCAAAGTAATCAATAATTTCTTTACTATGCTTGAAGGCATTTTTAAATAACCAAACCTTGGGATGTAAAAATTCTATATCATAAGAATCATTACTATAATCAAAATTATTGTTCATATGGACTCTTTTTTACCACCTTTGAGCCACCATTAAATTTTTCAATAGATTCTGGATCTGATGGATCATATCCATCTTTAAAAATAAAACCAGGGAACATATACTTATCACCAGACTTCATTAAATGTACTTGATGACGATATGGGAAAGTAGATGGAAAGATCAATGCAGATCCTGCAACTGGCTTAATCCAAAAGTCAACAAGTTCCTCATTTCTAGGGTCATTAATATCTGAGTGTGGCTTCAAATGGCTGTACTGTGGATCTCTTAGATCTTTATCATGAAGAATCCAAGAAAGTTCTCCGCCCTCATAGTTATCATTTACATAAACTATAATAGACCACCAAAGACTTTCATCTCCAGCCTGTGCATCAAAATGTGCACCCATTTCTAATCCTGGAATATATTTCATTATTCCAGCAAAAGGAGAAAGGTTTGGATTTGGTATGTCTAGCCCTCTATCTTGTATGAAAGCCTCTGCAACCTTTTTTATTGAACCTAATATTGAGTCAACAATGTACTCTGCCTTCTCTTTTGTTTCACCAGAAAGTAGGTGCAAATTGTTTGGCTGCATATCTTTTTTACCACCAAAGGAGTAGCCGTCATTTGAGTTAGAAAGCCACTTTTGCCATGATGGAATTACTGGCTGTATGTCTGGATTACCATCTGTCTCTAAAATTAAATTAAGAAATTTTTCATGATCTGGCAAAACATCTGTATAGTAATAGATGTTTTCATGTAACCTTTTCTCTAACTTCATGCTTGTTCCTCCACTTTGTATTTATTTCCGATAGGATCAATCTTGTATCCTTCGTCTAACAACTCTTTCCATTCAGCCTTTGTTTCTTCTTGAGACTCTCTAATTTTTTTCATTTCTTCTTCCCATCTATTTCTTACTTCTTCTGGATAGTCTTCAGCGTCCCTATCATCCCAAAAAGATCCCAAGGTATATCTAGTGCCTTTTGTAATCATTGTAACTTCATGCAAATTTGTGTAATCTCCAGCAAAAGCAGCAAGTAGCCCAGTTTTAGGTTTTATCTGTATTTGTCGTTCTGGGAAATTTAATATCCCACCTTCAAAATCTTCATTTAAATATACAAACGTTGCATATCTACTTCTTTCAAATGGACTTGGAGTTCCATCATTATATGAGTTATCAGCATGTACAGTAGCATATGCTCCCTTTTCCCATTTTTGTGTGTGATATCCAATTTTAGACATCTGTTTTGGATCTTTATTATGAATCTTTGCAGTTATCTCTATAATCTTTTGTTCAATATCTGAAAAAAAGGTTCCTGGCAAACCACATTCTAAAATTTCTGGATCATTATCTTTTGGTAAATTAGATGAATATGATTCGTAAAATGTTATAGGTGTCCATTGCATTGTTTCATTCTTTACCTGCAAATTTAAAACATCAATAATTTTTTGACATTCTTCAGGTGTAAGAAAATCTTCATATACTAAAATATCCTCTGAATATCTAATCTCTTTCATATTTATTTATCACCATCCAACAATGTCCTGTGGTACTTTTCATTTTGATTTGGCTTTACTTCTCCAGTATGTTCTAAAATGGTCCAAAAGAATGGACAGGTGTATCTAATACCATTTCTAATTTCTGTAACTCCATGGATAAAGTTCATGTCTCCTGGGAAAAAATATGCTGCACCTTTTTTTGGTTTAAACTTAACATCTTGCAACGGGAAATATAACTCTCCACCCTCGTAGTCATCATTTAAGTAAAATAAACTTGAAAGATCATAGTATGGAAAATCATTAGCCAGTCCAGCATCAGGACCCTCATGAAGTTCTTTGTCTGCATGTGGTTTTTGAAATTGTCCAGGAAGCCATCTTACAATTGTTTGTCCAGTTGGTTGAACTTTAACTTTAAAAAAGTCTTCAATAATTGGTTGTAGTTTTTTAAATAGGCCTTCAATTACTGGACCAATTCTGGGATCATTTTTATCTAGACTAGACCTAGTTGCCACTCTATCTTTCCAATAGTTAGCATCATAAATAACAGTACCGTTGTCATTTTGATGACTTTCTGTAACATCCCAAATAGTTATAGACTTTGCAGCATTTTCTAGAAAATCAATCTCTTCCTGTGTCATAAAGTTTTCAAGTTCAACAATCATGTCTTTGCCAGTTCCATAAAATCCAGAAGGCGTAATAGACTTTGCGACTCTATCTAAGTGATTCTTGTTTGTGATTTCCATATTATTATTATATCACCTCTCGTTTTTTGTAGTTAAATCTGTTATTTTTAAGTGTAAAGACTTTTTTTCATGGCTGCCTATGCTTTGCCCTTTATGATCAACAGCATCTCTATAAAAATTACTAAACTTGCCCTGCTCTGATATTTTTTTCCATTCTTCTAGGTATTCCCTTTTTTCTTGCAGGGCCTCTGGATCAAAAGTTTTGTCATATACCTCTAACTCAATCAAAGAAAGTTTTTCAAGTGAAACTGGAATTAATGTAGCAACTGGAGTGCCTGCAGGAATTACAATATTTTGATGTGACCTAGTTATTCTCCATGCAATTGGAAAAGCCTCATCATAAAATGAAGTAGACATTATTGACGTAAATGGTGTTGCGCCATCTATAAAATAATTTGGTGGGACAATAGAAATAATAGATGTATTTTCATCAGTACGAAAATATAAACCACTATTAAAACTTATTGTTGCATTTCCACGACCTAAGTTACAAACATTCGGTGGTGATTTTAATATTTTAACATGATCTTGAGTTGTATCTACAACACCATCCCAAACAAACTCTATGTCTTCTAAAAAAGATATAGACCAGCCAATGGAGTTAGCAAGAGATACAGGAAAGCATTTATATGCGTGTCTGTCATAAGTATCATCCATCCAGTTCCTCTGAACTTGAGTTTGTTCTATTTTAACTGGATGGTTTGGTATTTTATAAACAGATACTTTCATTATTCTGTGTCTTCTACATACATCTCTCTTGTATGAAACTTTTTATTATAGTCTAACATTGTTACAATTGAATACTTTGTTCCAGAATGAACGGGCATTGCACGATGTGGATACATAAAGTTAGATGGGAACACATATAAATCTCCAGCCTTTGGCTTGATGTTCATTTTTTGTAATCTAAAATACAACTCTCCACCTTCGTAATCATCATTAACATAGGCAACCAATGAAACTGTACAGTTATAAGAATAGCCATGATCATGATGTTCTTGGAAGTGTTGTCCTGGGCCATATTTAATAAAATTAAAGGCTTCCCAATATTTTAAATCCATAATATTAAAATCTTTACGATAATCATCAACTGCGACACGCTGTGCATCATAAACCTTTTGCCACATATCTTGAAAAATTAATGACTCTTCTGTATCTATATGTTGAATATCTTCTTTTTTAAACTTAAAATCAACACAATCACGATAACTTGGAATTAATTGTTGATAACCAACATATGCTGGTCTCCACTTAAAAACATTTTCGCTATCAATAGCGCCAAGATTTTTTTCTAATATGTTAATAATATCAAATTCTGGTTTAATTACATCTCTATAGCAATAAATTCCATTGCCAAGATCTTCTTTAGCACTCCATGTTTGCATTTTATTTATACTCTCTTCTTGTCCAAATGTCATTTTGATAAACCCCACCGTCTGGCTGACGATATAGTTTTATGTTGTCCATCATTCTATCATAAATTTCTTTTTGCTGCAAGATCTCTATCTCATGTGTCCAATCTTCTCTTTTAAAAGGAAGTATTTGCATGTACGGAGTCCCTGCTGGAATTGTTCCCTCCCAATCTTTAATTACAAAAAATGGAAAACTTCCAGATATATGAACGCTATCATTATCTACAACACCAGTTGTATTTAAAAATGGTAAGTCAAATCTATTCATTGGAGTCATATATAAACAACTGTATCCTTCTGGAACTTCTAGACCCCAGTCTGGCATCCATGCAAAATGTTCTTGATAGTAGCCCTGTGGATGCTCAAACTGTGGCATAGGCTGTCTCCTTGTACAAAAATCTTTATGCTTCTCATCACTAACACTAACATCTATTTTCCCATACTTGTCTTTAAAAAATGTAATATCACATGGAGTTCTTAGAACATACCCTGTAATAAAACCATCCATGATTGCTGGGCATGCTTTCCAAGTTGGTATTTTGCCATAGTCATCCGTTGTGCCTTGTCGTGGAAATGGACACACTTCTTTTGTCGCCTTATAATAATCTTTTGTGATTGGATGAATTGCAAATCTATCTGCATCTTTGTACCATTTTGGCATTGTTTTATGAGTTGGCAAGGGAACAGAGTTACTCTCATTATTGAGCCAAGGACGGAAGGATCTAAAAATAATTAAATTTGAAACTGCTTCTGATATTTTTTTTATCACAAATTTTCCTTTGTTTTTTATTTAGTATATCATAGTTAAGCAGTTCTGTAAACTTGAATTTTAACCCTATGTATTATAATTATTTTATCTATCAATCAAATCAATAATTAAATACACAATATCTGTTTCTCCAAAATTATACAATGAGGATAACTGCTCTTTATGTGCTATTGTTTCTGTACCAGGGATATTGTTATATATTTCATCATCAACACATAGTGAAGCATTAGAATTTGTTATTATTGGAATATAACATTTGTTTATAATGCTTGCATATTCTTCAAACTCATAGTATTGACGCAAAGGATATTGTTGTGGATTTAATTTAACAAAATATGCAGAACCTGAAATCATATTATATTTAGATTCTATTTCTTTTATTAGTTCATTTGTTAAATTCCAAATTTCATGATTTTTATTTTTTTCAAGTTTAAAGTTGTTACCTTCTTTAAATAATTTTTCATCAATATCAAATAAATAAAAAAAATGCATGTAGTAGTTATATTGAAACAAGTCTTCTTTTGTTTCTTTTTGTTCCCAAATAATCTTATTATTATTAATTATTGACTGTATATCTTTTATCATTGATTAACTTTCGTATTTATATTATAGAATACAGACTCTGTATGGTAAACCTCTGCGTCTACATTATTCCACTCTAAAATTCTATTCCTGTCTGTATTATCTAAACTTTTGTATATTCTTGTTGAATCAGGGTTCCAATAATTTGATGCCTTCTGAATATTATGTTTAATTTGATGCTGTGGTATTTTTAAATCTTGAAGTATTTTATCAAAAACATTTTGTATATTTTGATGATGTAATTGTTCAGATTTAATTAATAGCGAAACATCTTGTAATCTTTCAATCATTATTTCTTTTGATATTTCACAATTAATTACCTTTTCACTATTCATAAATCCATATTCTTTACCACCTAAATCTGATAACAAAAAGTTTTTAGATTGCATATTCCCAATTCTATGACTATTATTTTCAAACCAATCCATCATGGTGTTTTTATTAAATTGCATCGCTCCGACTGGCATAGTTCTTTGAGCACCTCTATCTAACATTGCATAATGAGAATAAAAACTTACTGCATGCTTGATCGGATCTCTGAACAAACTAGTAACATATGTTTTATCTGTTATAAAGTCTGCCCAAAACCTATGAGCAACATAAGTTTCTCTATCGTAAAAATTTTCTATACCGTGCTCTTTAAGTATTTTGTCTAATGGAACAACAATATTATGTGTAAAAAATCTACCAGCAGTTTTTGGAACATGCAGGAAATAAAAACTATCAAATAATTTGTTCATAATTTTAATTCTAGCATACATCAACTTATATTTTAAGGAGATGCGCCCCAGATGAATGAGAAGTATGGTGGTGGGAAGAACGGTGGGAAGAATGGTGGGAAGAATGGTGGGAAGAACGGTGGGAAGAACGGTGGGAAGAATGGTGGGAAGAATGGTGGGAAGAAT
>Ga0315906_10000281_pt1 | contig 86420 bp, 64 predicted proteins | sample LakEriMetagenome_4_FD_203526 | JGI IMG/M metagenome (GOLD analysis project Ga0315906, IMG submission 203526) | Freshwater fungal communities from buoy surface, Lake Erie, Ohio, United States - Buoy 2 MA122 | ecosystem: Environmental > Aquatic > Freshwater > Lake > Lake biofilm | place: USA...
CGCGAGTTCCCGAAGCCATTCGGAAGTCCTATGCGGCATGGGGTTTAACGAAAGATGAATTTCCCGATAACGGTCACTGGCCATACAACCTCTATGTGCGCGAAGCACGGAGAATGATTTCGGATCTTGTGATGACAGAAGATCACTGCAAACTGAAAATCCCTGTCGATGATCCTGTCGGACAAGGCGCTTACACCCTCGATTCTCACAACACCCAACGCTTCGTCCACAACGGCATGGTGATGAACGAAGGCGATATCCAAACTTATCTCAGCGGGAAACCCTACGGGATTTCCTATCGCTCCATCGTTCCAAGGGTCGGCGAATGCGAAAATCTTTTCGTGCCATGGGCCTTATCAGCTTCGCACATTGCTTTCGGTTCCATCCGCATGGAACCCGTATTCATGGTGCTTGGCCAGAGCGCGGGAACTGCCGCAGGTATGGCCATCGATGACAATGTTCCTGTGCAGAGATTACCGTATGAAAAACTACGAGCTAAACTGGTCGCAGATGGACAGAAGTTGTGAGAGAATAGGCAAACGAATGGACCGCGTGACTCCAGTCACGCCTTAGCCCGCTGGCGACGATGGAGCATGCCCTTTCATCCTGCGCGAGTGGGCTCGCGCAGTCCAAAAATTCAACTACACATCATCGCCTCGATATCGTCGATCTCACGCACGATATCCGCTGAAAGATGTTCGTATCCGGTCTCTGTGATGAAGACATTATCCTCAATGCGGAAACCGATGTTTTTGTCTTCCATGTAGATCCCGACATCAATGGTGAAGACCATGCCTGGCGCGATGGGATTTCCATGTGGGCCAACGTCATGCACGTCTAAGCCGATGTGGTGAGTTCCTTTATGCCAATAGTATTTGCTGACGTCCTCATCCTTGCCGAGATGGCCGGCGGCGACCAATTCCTCGCTGATTCTCCGCCGCGCATATGCTTCGATTTGTTCAAAAGAAATTTCACCAGGAACAAGCAAGCTCATGAGTTCTTTGTTAACCTTGAGTGCGATCGAATAAATTTCTTTTTGTTCAGGCGTAAACTTTCCATTCACTGGAAAGGCGCGTGAGATATCGCTGACGTATTGGTTTTTCCTAGCTCCTACATCTGTTAGAATTAAATCTCCATCATTGATAATTCCCATTGGCTCTTCGTAATGAATAAAGAAATTGTTACGCCCTGAGGAAACGATATTGGCGAAAGCTGGTTCACGAACGCCTGCGTCTGCCAAAACTTTGTTAAATACACCTTCAAGTTGATATTCATACATCCCCGATTTTACCGCCTTCATCATCGCATGAATACCATCTCGCGTGACGCCGAGAGCATTGCGTATTTCCGCGATTTCACCGGCATCCTTAATCGTGCGCGCCTCACAAATCAATGGATATGCGTTTTTACAATTCAGCCATGAATACGCAGAAAGGAGCGATTCGCTGTGCTTGTTTTGCGGCGCATCCTTGCGTCCTTCATCGAACTTATCGAAATCATACCACAGCGAAGAAATAGATCTCGCTTCTAAAATATCCTTCAGAAACTCATCGAATTTTTTGATTTCAGAAATATTTTTGATACCTGATGCTTCAATCGCCTCCTGATGAGAAATACGATAACCGTGCCAGCGTTCCGCCATCGGATTTTTATCATGAATAAATAAAGTCTCCTCAACCCTCCCGCCTTGATTGATCGCGAAGAAGATGCTGTCGATTTGCAGAATGCCTGTTAGATAGTAAAAATTCCGGTTGGTGAAAAACGGATAACTCGCATCCGCTGTCTTTCGAGGAGCTGCTCCAGCAAATAAAACTACCGCTTCGCCTGCATTTAAATTTTGATAAAACTGCTTTCTGCGCAGCTGGTGAGAACCGTTCATGCGCAAATGCTATTTTTATAAATCATGGCGTAAATACTAAATCGACTCACTAAATGATTAAAATCTGGGTAAGTGATACCCAAAACCACATAGTTTGATCGACAGGAGCAGATCCGAATAAAAAATTAATGAAATCCGCAGTTCTTTTCTCTTACTTCATGCTCCTTAGCTCCACAGTTTCGGTCGTTGCCTCGATTTTTTGAGTGATCGATTTCACCCTATCGATGATCTCTTTCAAATTTTTAGCTTCGCCATGACTACTGAGATCTGCCTCGAGTTTTTTAAGTTCAGGAAGGAGGGTTTTCGCGCCAGCGCCGTAGATTTCAATGGCTCCGAGAATGCCGTTGATGCGGTCTTGTTTGCCCCAAGATTGGATGTCCATGGTCGGAATACATAGGGGAAGACCTTCTGCGATTTTGTGTTTTGCAAAAAGTTTGATTCCAGCAACACGAACTTGGCCGGCAAACATTTCACCGCTTGGCGCGGGCTTGACGATGGCTTCGTGGATCGCGGGCAAAAGCGGTTTCAGTTGTTCGTAAGAAAGTTTGTCGTAGACATTTGAAATGGAACCACGAGCGCGACCATCTTGGTTTTGCAGACCGGCGGTGATCGCTTTTTGAAGGAGATTTTGATCGATCTCGTTCAAGGAAATGCTTTTCAGCATCCCACCGAAGATGAAATAGCTGAGGTAACGTTGTTCCATGCCACGAGGGTCTTTGGGAGATTCGCCTTTGGCGAGCATGGTGAGCATTTCAGGAAGCGCGTCTTTGGCAGATGCGCCCATCTGTGAAATGGCCTCGGCGGCTAGAATGCGTAACCACAAATCCTCATGCTTCAACGTTTTAAGAAGTGCCGGAATGGCGGGCGCGGCGGCGGCTTTCAACTGAATCAATGCTTGGCAGGCGCCGTAGCGAGCATGAATTTTTTCTGAATCAAGCAGAGCAACGATCGCATCAATGGGAGGCGCCGTGCCTTTGCGACGAGCTAATGCGATGCCTGCGCGGTCGCGAACCGTTGGCGACCAACTACCAAGCCGCTCTAGCAACTCAGCATCGCTAAATTTATCATAAGTCTCGAAACGGTTTTTATTCGTCCAACCACGCCCATCGATGATGATCGATTCGGCTTCTTTGTTAGAAAGCTGTGGCACTTTGCTTGGTTGCTTGCCTGTGAGGTAGATTTTTTTCAGCGGCATCGCGTAGGCGAGCAGGAAAGAACCTGTAGCGTCCCAACCACGGGTGTGGTCTGGTGTGGCGCTTGGTGGGCCTTGATGAGGAAAAGCACCATTGTGGCTGCGCGCGAGATCATAATACCATGAACCAAATTCCTGCATCCATGCACCCGTGGCGTTCGGGCCAGAAGGCGCAACACCTGGCATCGCCCATGTCATGTTCCAAAAATTTCCAGTGTGTCCTGTGTCGCGCTCCGAGCTATGACTCGCCAGGCTCATACGGGAAAAATATTCGGCGGGTCCAGCTTCATTGGCTAAATTGAACAAGACCGCAGACATGCCATTTTTCCCATTATCGTCATGGGTTTGAATCCATGGATTGTGATCCCCATAAGGCACGGAACCTTTGCCATCAAAAAAGCGGATCAGCTTCATGCTGCGCTCGATCGCGAGTTTGACCTCAGGCTCTTTGATTCCTGCCTTTTCCGCAAGAACCAGAGCTGTTGTTAGAGGAACACCCGGCGCGTTCATCATGCCGTAGCCGTAAAGCCGACCATCTGGAGTGGCGAATTTATGGCCCCATGAGCCGACGTTGCTTTGACCTTTGGATGCTTCCATTGCAAGACGGCGAAGACCCGGAAGTGCCGATGTGTCACCCGTTGCCAAGGTGTATTCCGCAAGGAACATCATCACATAGCCATAATACCATGTAGCCATACTATCTGCGGAAAAATCCTGAGCCCATTTCACCTCGCGTTTGATCAGGTCCATGTATTTCGGATCACCACTGGAGAGCAGAGCTAGGGCATTGAGTGAACGAGGGATTGCGCCTTGATTCGCATATTTGGAATCCTCCTGCATGCGCTTGGCGAGTGCATCACAACCTGCTTGAAAAACCTTTGCGGATTTTTTGCAATCAAATGGAGCCGTCTTGCTGTAGCTGCCAAGCACTTGAAGTTGGAGTACAACTTCATCCGTGTTGCCATTCTTCCAACGTGTCAGTGACAGCTTACCATCCGCCGCTTCCGCAGCTGTTAGAGCTTTGCCGAACTCTGTGCGAGGATCGTAGGAAAATGGTTTGCCGCCAACTCCGAGAATGACGTCTCCCACTTCGAGCTTCCCATCCGCAGGCGATCCTTTTTCGACTTTCGTGATACGGACTTGTCTAGCATCGGAAGTTTCAAGTTTATCACTAAACATCCATCCACGTAGGCCGGTTGCACCGAGATTCCAATCATGTGTCGCTCCAGCTGGGATGGGATCACCTTTGGTGAAATCTGGTTTGGTAATCGTGACCTTGGGCGCAGCGAAAACAGGAACGATGAGTAGCGATGCGATCGCTAAAGAATGAAGATTACGTTGTTGTGACATAGGTGGGTTTTGGTAAGTAAATTTACAAGAAGGGTTTGTCTCTTATTTCGGGATTTCGTTCACTGTGTAAAAGGCAAAGTTGTGAACCAAGGTCTCGCCATCGAGATCAAGGATGGGAGCGAGGTTAAATTCGTGGATATGGCCTTTGATGATGGAATCGACAGTGATTGTTGCACTCATTCCGTCCTTGGCTAGTTCTACTTGAGTGACTTTGGCATCCGTGGCTTCAATGACAGGTCCGCCGTAGCCTTGGTGATACGGATAGGTAAACGATGAAACCCGATAATTCTCCGGAAGGGATGCGGTCTTTGGATCGGCGGGTTTGGTGAAATGTATCGTGAAACCTTTCGGCGTGATGTTGATTCGTTTGATTTCAAACGGAGTGACGCCCGTCCATTCTAGACGCTCGAGCGCATAAGGCTTGAGGCCGCGAACCGGCCAACCTCGATTTGTTCCTCCTGAAATCAACCGACCCTGAGGCGTGAATTTAACATTAAGCAAACCAGTGGAAAGTTCTTCGCGAAACGGATAACACGCGCCCTGCCAGACACCGTTCACTTGTTCGGTGGTGGCGCGCACAATGATGGATTGAGTGTAATCACCCATGAAGATTTGGTTTTCGAAAGGCCCAAACTTTCCTCCTGTTTGATCAACCACAAAACCACTGAGCGAACGACCCATGCGAATGTAAGGAAACACCACCGCGTAGGGATCGAGTTGGGAGATCCTCTGGCTTTCTGCTAGAGTGGATGAGCCGTTTTTGGGTTCGATAGGCGCGTCTCCCATATTCGGCGCATACTTGTACCAGTTGTAACTGATCGGATGTCCCATGAACCCGCCTTCTTTGGCAAACTTCAAACTGCACGCCGAGTTCCACGGACCTTGGCTTTCGATGTAAAACAACGCGCCGTGTTCGTTAAAACCAATTCCACCCGGGCTACGCACGCCGCTGGCGTAGGGGATCGATTTCCCCTCAGGAGTGACTTTTAAAATCCATCCACGAAACAGTTCTTGCGAATGATACGAGCTCGATAATCCAAGCGCGACGAACAAATTTCCTTTCGGATCAAATTTCGAACCGAATGCGTATTCGTGATAGCTACCGTAGCCCCAATCATCAGAAACGACATCATACCGATCCGCGGTGCCATCGTTATTCGTATCGGAAACTTTGGTAAGCTCTGCGCTATGAGTCACGAAAAGCCCGTTGTCTTTCCATGAGAGACCAAAAATTTCATCAAGACCTGTGGCGAAAAGATGATACTTCGGTTCGGGATTGGCTGCATCCACTCCGGAGATGAAATACACATCGCCATGGCGCGTGCCGACCGCGATTCTACCATCTGGCAAATCGCAGAAAGCGCCGGCTTCGATGACGAGATTCTTCGGAATAGGCATATCAACTAAGCGGTAGTATTTGCGTTCGCGTTCGGCCGTACCCCAGCGCTCTCCGACTTCTTCGGCTTTCACGCACGTTAAGAGAATGAATAAACTTGCGCAAAGCCGCAAAGCCGCAAAGGAAGAGGATTTGGGAAAACTTTTTTTATGGTTGGAGAACATAAACGAGAGCGAGGGTTGAAGTTCCGGCGGGGAGATCTAGTTTCAGGATGAGTTCTTTTTTCTCTCCTACGTCTCGAAGAATATTAGAAAACTTGGCGTTTGATTTTTCAAGGTTGAGTTGGAGTTTTGGGATTTTGAATGAACTCTCTGAGATGGGCTCTATACTACCTGACATGGCGCGGAAATAGATCGTCATCGCCTTTTTTGATGTGAACGTCAGCGTGCGATTCAGCTTACCTTTTTCAGCGCCTGTGACAGATGTATCCTCGATCGCAATTTCTCCACAATTATAACGGAAGGTCGGAACGCCTTTTTCACCTATGGAATATCCTTTGAAAGAATAGCCGTGTTGGGAGGGATAGGTTGGATCTGGGTTGACGGGGATTTCTTTGGTTCGAATTGGCTTGAGCGGCCAGGTTTCTGGGAATTCTGTTAGAAAGGCAACATCTTCGGCGAGTTGGATCGCAGGCGCGGCAGGCGTGAAGTTTCCTGAGCCTTGTCCGCGCCAACCGACGTTGACAAATTTTCCTGTCCAGAAAGCGGAGAGCGAGCCGTTGTGGGCATTGAACGCGTAGTTCATGCCGCCAGGAAAGCCGACCGCGATACCGCGATAACCCGCGACCGTGCTGCGTCCGCGATAGGTGCGAACTTGATCGGTAACAATCAGTTCGGGATCAGCGGCACGGAGTCCTGATGGATCGCGAGCGGAGCGACCAAGTGAAAACTGATGCCAGAGAGCTTGGAGTTGTGCATCGGTGTTTCCATCGAGGATTTCGGTTTGCACCGCTTTGCCATCTGGCCAGAAGGAAGGCATGATGATTCCAGGGCGAAACTTCGCTGGGTTTTTCATGAACTGATCAAACCATGCTGGCTGGAGGCGTTGGTAAGACGTCATGAGATCGAGCCCTTTCATGCTCGGAGAATCGATGCCGTTGTAGTTGTGGCATGAAATACAACTCAAGCCCTGATCACCTATCAACCTGTGACCCTCGTCACGCATCATCGGTGCGGATTCTTTTTTGATCTCTGCATAATCAAAAGGCTCGAGCTTGTCGGTTTCTCCGAAAAATTGCTGCAAGCCATCGAGAGCATGATTGCCGTATTGCGGCATGCGTGTGGTCATGTATGGGCGGACGGCTTGTCCTTCGTAGAGAACTTTGTTCAACCATTCTGGACGGAGTTTGGCGCCCACGAGCGTCAGCGGCGGCGGGATGCGGCTTTCGTTGCCGAGTGCTTCTTCGGTTGAGTGGAAATAACTATCGAGCTCAGGCTTCACTCCGCCGAACTCATCGCGTTGATGACAGGAAATGCAGTTCAGCTGTGTGAGTCGCATATTGATGGATTCTGCAGCTGTGGGTTTTTTTGACATTTCTGTTAGAGCGGCGCGAATGGCTTTTCTCTGAATATCATTCAGTTGATAGTTCGGTGCCTTGCCAGTATCTTCAGAAATACAGCCATTCAGGGTTGCTTTGGCATTAGGAGGTAGAAGCGTGGGCTTGGGGATGGAATCGACGTTGTGGCAGGCATTGCAACTCATCGCCTCAAATGCCTTTTTGCCCGCGGCAATCATCTCAGGCGTATGCGTCTCCGCTTTTGATGCCGCTGCTTCAGATCCGATCAAGAACGCGGAGAGAAGCTCTGCTTCGCTCCGACTCAATCGCATATCAGGCATCCGTCCATCGGGTCTGACTTTCAGAGGCTCATGTAAAAAGTCCGCCAAGCCCGTTGGGTGATATTTTTTCGAAACGTGAGACAAGCCAACATATCCTGTTAGATTTTTAACATCTGCATTGCCATCCTTCGGTCCGTGACAAACCACGCAGCCAACCTCATGGAAAAGTTTTTTCCCCTCCTCAGCTTTCTCCATCGGAAGAGGCGCGGGCTTGTCCTCTGACTTTTTCAACGAGAGCAAATAAGCGCTAATCTCGGTAGCAATCTTTGCTTTTTCCTCCTCGGAACGATTGCCCATGACATCTGGCATCTTCGTGCCGGGATCGTGTAGGGCGGGATTTTGAATAAACTTTTTCAAGAAATGCGGCTGAATCCTTGAGCCAACTTCTCGCAGATCGGGACCCGTAGCTTTTTGAGCCCCAGGCATGCCTTCATGACATGAGGCGCAGCGCAGTTCCTCGATCAGAACCGCGCCTTTTTGGGCCTCAGTCAATGGATGCTTGTGCTCCAGACCAGGAATGACAGGGGCTGCATGAAGGCTCCCACCAAGAACGGTAATCAGCCCGAGTGTCGTAAGAATGACCCGAGATGATGGAAATAAAATGCGCACGCTAGGAATATATGACTCAATTCCCTGAGGTCGAGCCAGATCAATCTTTAAGGCTTAGATTTGTAATTTTCAGGGTGTTCTTAAAATATACAACTGATCAATCCCTCCAGAATCATAAACTTGAGCCACGCAGCTAGTTCGACAATATAGCCGAGCGCGATTTTGCATAAAGACTACTTCTTCAAACCCACCAATTCATCCGCGAAGGCTTTACCAGTCTGAGCGAAAAATTTTGCTGAGCCGTGGTAATGGAATCCCTGATTCGAGCTGCCGTTTTTGAGCAGGAACTTTTCGTCCTCGCTGAGCGCCTTGTCACTGACCTCTTTGATCTCGGCGGCTAGCTTGGCACTCTCCTCCTTGACGTCCTCGCCCTTCTTGGCGCGCATCTTGAGAACATTGTTTTGCTTACTTAGTTCAGCGGTGGCTGTTGAAACTTTCGATTTGATCGCTTCGATATCTGCAGGCCAAAACTTGTGGGTGTATACATTTGCCACGGTGCCCTTGAATTCATCGATCTCTGCAGGAGCTGCCATGGCATTACGAAAAGCCTCAGCACCATCACCAGTAGTCTCGCCACCCACGCCAAGCACTCCTGTCACGAAAGGCATTTTCGGTGTATTGAGATCCTTGCGCAGATCACGGATGAGGCATGCAAGCAAACGGCTGTATTCGGAGTAGTCCTTGATGCTCTTCTTGGTAGGGTCGCCAGGATAAGGACCTACGAGATCATTGAAACCTTGGAACCAGACAAAGCCTGCAATCTCATAACCCTCCTTCTCATTGTAACCCGCATAGACTTTTTTGGGATCCGCCAACACATCGCTCACGTGCGACATCATGTGACCGTAATATTTACCTGCGTTTTCCTTGTGCTTCGGATCGCTTGGCTCACCGCCACTGGGTGGACGGAAGTCAACCATCAGGCTCTTTCCACCCCATGCGTTTTTGATTATCAGAATAGGCTCGCCGAGGTGCTTTTGCATCGTGATACCAAAGGTGTACTCGGGCCCGATCTTGCAAATGTTGTGATGCTGACTACCCCAACCCGCAGTTAGATTACCTGCCTTACGGCCGATCGGATTGCCGCCAAAATCACCGTATGCGTAGGAGATCCAAACGTCTTTGCAAACCACCGGCTTTCCTTCGGCATCCACCATCTGCTTGTAGAGGTCGGCCGTCTTTGGATCCTTGGCAATGGCGGGGAAGGTATAGGATTCTGCATGTCCTTCCATGTTAGATTGGCCTGCGAGAATGAAAACTTTAAGCGGCTTGGCTTCGACCATAGTAACAAGCGCCATGGCAGCGGTGATGAGAATAGGGAATTTCATAATATTTGAGGTTTGCATAGAGTGGAGGTGTTAGAGATTTTTTAGAAAAAGCGAACCACGGATGAACGCAGATGGACGCAGATAAAGAAATTATTAGTTAGAAGTTATTCGTTCAGTCCCCCAAGATTATTCTATTTCTTATCTGTGTTCACCCGTGGTTCTATTTCTGTTACTTGGGTATTCGTAAATACGTTCTTTATCGGTGGTTCTTTTACTTCGTCTTGCCGAAGTTTTTTGCTTCCTCGAACTTGAGCATCTTCTTCGCGGCGACGGGATCTGCAGTTTCAATATCAGCGATGATCTTATCCCATTGGCCTTTGAATTTTCCGGGATTGATCTCTTTCACTTTAGGTAAGATATACTTGGCATTTGCGCCATAGACGGGAAGCACGCTCATCAACATTCGGATTTTGAAGCCAGCTTTGCCGGTGTCGGAATCGAAAGCCGCTAACGCGCCTTCAATCCCACCTTCGATGTTCAACCTAGCATAAATGCCAACCGCTTCGATCTTGGGCTCGAAATTGTGATAGCTTGTATAGGTGAGTTCCTGATCATCCATGATGACCTTGACGCTGTCCGCAACCCAATGAAAATCCTCCAGCGGCACCGCTGAAATCATTTTGGCACCAGCCGCTCGGCCATAGGACCGCTTGTGCGCCATCAGTTTGTTTGCTGCCGCGTAAAACAATTCCTTATCTTTCACCAATCCAGCGGCATAAGGATCGGCGCACATCGTAACCAAGGCTCGACCCAATTCCATATCGATTTCACCGAGCTTATCCTCAGGTTTTCTTTCTAACACCAGCTTCAATATATCTGAGTAATGGGCATGAACTCCCGCACCCAGATTAGCGATCGAACTTGCGATATCTGCCCGCATCGACATCTCCTGCTTGCTGTCTTTCAAGAGCGCAGCCATGGATTCGACTGCCAATCTGGCTTGATCAGGCGGGCACTGATATCCAAAATACTCGACCGCACTTTTGCGCTGCAATGCGGTTCCATTTGTTAGCATTTTAACGATGTCATTGACATACTTGTGAGGTCTTCCTCGGAGTTGCCATACGGCTTCTTGCCTTACTTTTGGCATTTCATGATCTAACAATTTGAACAACTCTTCGTCGCTGAGTTTGTTGATATCTAATGTTGCAAGACCTGCGATCTTTTGAGCATCAGCCGCAGATAGGAAAATCGATTTATCGGCACCTTTGCCATTGATGTAGAGTTGGTGTCGCGGAACGCAATAGTTCAGTAAATGAGATGCCGCATCGTTGAACCCGCTATACGAATAATTTTCCCCGCTGTCATAGGTGAAGCCTCCATCCCATTTGCGATTGAGCGTATGCAGCCAGGCAGTTTCTTTAAAAAATGCCGTCGTCGCACTCGGTCCAGCTAGTCCGGCACCCAGTCCAGTCCATAACTGGTTGAAAAAATGACCCGTGTGTCCCGTTTCCATCATGTTGGTGGATGCCAATGACATTTTTGAGAAAAACGCCGCGCCTTGCTTGTCTTCCGCAAGCGAGAGCGCAATGGCGGCCATGCCACTCATGCCGTTGTTGTTGAACGCTTTGGTATTGGGATCATGCACACCATACGGCAAGGTTCCTTTGCCGACAAAACTGCCGTAGAATGTGCGACCCTGCTCAATCGCTGCTGTAAGCTCCGGATCTTTGACGCCACATTTTTGAGCTAACAACAAGGAGATATAACAAGGCAAACTGGATGAGTTCATCACCGCGTAGCCATACAATCTGCCATGCAACTGCCCGCGATTTGCCTCTGGATTTGCCATCCTGTGCCCCCAGAGACCTGCCGCATCGCGTCCCTTCGCAAGCGTCACCGCATACTTATTGATCGCAGGTAAAACGTAATCATCTTTTGTCCGCAGATAGTATTCGCATAACAAGATGTTCTGATAGCCATAAGCCCACGCACTACCTTCAGGACCCAAGGTCAGCTTTACATCCGGCTTGGCCCAATCCAATTCGCGAATCGCAGTTCTAACGACTTCAAGATGAGATTTTTCTCCAGTCGCCAACAGCCCCATCAATCCAAATCCGAATCGACCGTAGTCCTTATTTTTTATAATGTGCTCGGCGGCATGCGCAATAATGGCATCGGACTTCTTGCAATCGTCCGGTGCGGTCGCGCTATATGCCCCCAACTTCTGAAGTGTTAGACTCACAGTTTTACCATCTTTGAGCTGCAGAACCAATGCCCCATCGGCCGCCGCCTCAGCCGCATTGATGGCAGCTGCAATCTGCTTACGAATGTCCCCTTCCATTTTTTTATCCGCAGCGGAAACGATCACATCCCCCACATTGAGTTTCCCATCCGCAGGCGAACTTTTGGCAACATAGGTCACTGTGATGTTGTTCTTGCCAACCGTGCCATAAAACCCCGTCGGCCCCATATGCCAACCCGTAGGAGGCGCTGGCTTCGCCGCAAAGGTCATGGATGAAGAGATCGCCAATACGGTCAGCAAGACGATACCCGCTCGAATTTGAAATCCGCGCACCTGAAGATGGGCCAAAAAATTTTGTATGTTCATAAATGATTAATGGAGAATTTGCTTTTCATCATTCCATAGAGGTTGTGCAGAAAAGTTGCTCTGTGGAAGAGGAAAGAAGGAGCGGCATGCTTCTCGGTTTTCTGAGCTTTGAACCCAAATCTGAGGCACAATGAGTTATTATTCTATAAGCTACGCCTCTCAAGCCGGAAAGCTTACGAAATTCAAACGCCTCTATACTAAAATAATGATAGTTTTTTGGCGTGATTGGCGCTCGCGCAGAGCGATGCGAGGTTGACTGGGATCGCTTCGTGGGGTCAGCATTTCGCAAGATGAATAAACCCAACGATGAATCGACCATTCAAGATCCGCCTAAATCCATTAAAGGCATACTCAAGCAATTGGGGCCGGGGCTAATTATTGCGGGATCGATTGTGGGTTCTGGAGAGTTGATCGCGACAACAGCCGTGGGTGCGGAGGCTGGGTTTGTTTTACTCTGGCTGATCATCATCGGCTGCTTGATCAAAGTGTTCGTTCAGATCGAGCTTGGGCGCTTCACCATCACCAGCGGCAAAACAACTTTGGATGGTTTAAACTTGGTGCCAGGACCAAGAGTCCGAGTGAACTGGCTATGCTGGTTTTGGTTGATTTTTCATTTAGTGGCACTGATCCAATTAGGCGGGATCATTGGAGGTGTCGGACAGGCTATGGCGATCCAGCAGCCACTTAGTAAAGCCGGAGTCGAAATGAATGTGAGGGAAGATGCAGAGATTCAGGTAAAAGTCGCAGATAAAATCATCGAGCGTTTTCAGAGCGACGCGAGCATGGCGAAGAACCTCGAGATAATCCAAACGAAACGCGATACCGCACAAGCAGAGCTTTCCAAATGGGAGGGAAAAGAAAAAGTCGCTTCTCATGATGCAATGACTTGGGCGACAATCATCACCTTGGTTTCAATTGTTCTGTTAGTCATAGGGCGTTATCGCCTGATTCAGAATGTTTCTACATTTCTTGTGGCATCATTTACCTTGGTGACCTTGGTGAACTTGCTCGCCCTGCAAGCGCTGCCAGAATGGAGAGTTTCATGGGTAGAATTAATTAATGGCATGACTTTCCAAGTTCCTGAAGGCAAAGGCTTAATGGTAGCGTTAGCGGCATTTGGAATCATCGGAGTAGGTGCGACGGAGTTGATTCAGTATCCATATTGGTGTGCGGAAAAAGGTTATGCGAGATGGACAGGGCCGCGCGATGACTCGCCAGAATGGGCATCGCGCGCGCAAGGATGGATTCGCGTGCTGCGCTGGGATGCATGGTGCTCGATGTTCGTCTACACCTTTGCAACTATTGGTTTTTATCTGTTAGGCGCAGCTATTCTGGGTCGCACTGGCTTGAACCCAGGTGGCGAACAAATGATCCGAACTCTGGGTCAAATGTATGTTCCAGTTTTTGGCGACTGGGCCCAGATCGTGTTTTTGTTCGGAGCCTTTGCCGTTTTGTATTCAACCTTTTTTGTTGCAACTGCTAGCCATGCTCGGGTTAGTGCGGATGCGCTACGCGTCTTCGGTGTGATGGCTGGCGGAGAAGAATCTTATCGCCGATGGGTGCGAGGATTTTGCATTTTCTTACCGCTATTGTTTTTAGCAAGTTATGCGTTTTTCAAGGCCCCAGAACAATTGGTTTTTGCCGGCGGCTTCATGGGCGCGCTGATCTTACCCATGCTCGGAGTAGCCGCGTTGTATTTCCGCTATCGTTGCTGCGATGTTAGATTGATGCCAGGAAAAATCTGGGACATCTGCCTTTGGATCAGCGTAGCCGGATTGTTTGTAGCTGGCGCATACGCGCTTTATGAGAAGGTTTTGAAATAGGGGAAAAGATCAAGAGATCTCGCGCAAAGGCGCTAAGACGCAAAGGTTTTTTGGGTTAATGTTTATTCTTTAGCCTAACTTCCATACCTCTTCTTCGCGTCTTTGCGGCTTTGCGCGAGAACCACATTTATTTAAGCCGTAAATTTTCGATGAATTAATCGATTTGGGTCTTTTCGATCAATTTCAAATGGATCAGGTTTCTAACCAACCTCCCCATTATGAACGAAAATCAAATTAGTAAAATTGTCGTCGATGCCGCCGTTAAGCTCCACATGGATCTCGGGCCAGGCCTTCTGGAATCTGTATATGAAACAGCACTAGCTCATCTTCTTCGTAAAAAAGGTTTAATATGTGAGCGCCAAGTTCCTATCCCTTTTGAATATGATGACATCTTGTTCGATGAAGGATTCCGCGCAGATATAATTATCAATAATCTAGTTATTCTTGAGCTAAAATCCGTCGAAGCGATTGCTCCTGTCCATCGCAAACAAATCCAAACCTACCTGCGTCTTACGGATAAAAAACTAGGAATCTTACTCAACTTTGGAGCGCCTCTGATGAAAGACGGAATTGTTCGGGCGGTGAATCAGTTGGAGGGATAAGAGATCTCGCGCAAAGGCACCAAGACGCAAAGGTTTTTTAGGTTAATTTTTCATTCTTCACCCAAACTTCCACCCTCTTCCCTTTGCGGCTTTGCGACTTTGCGCGAGACCTATATTTATGACCCCAACCCTTCTGGAAAGATAAGAAATCTCGCGCAGAGGCGCTAAGACGCAAAGATTTTCTATAGGTTAACTTTTCATCCTTCACCCAAACTTCCACCCTCTTCCCTTTGCGGCTTTGCGACTTTGCGCGAGACCTACATTCATTTAATCGCGTAAAACCGTATCGCATTCTCAGAAAATAATTTCTTAGAAACGCTCGCACCTTTCTCATCAAAATAAGAACGTGTCAGTTTCAATACCGATGCATAGTCACCAGTGGTTTGTGTCACTGGCCAGTCGCTACCGTAGATTAAACGATCTTCGCCAAAACATTCGAAGGCGAGATCGAGGACGGGTTTGTAGAAAGAAAGTTCTTTAGGTGCAGGTTGTTGCTTAACTCGGCCATAGAGCGCGGAAACTTTGCAGTAAACATTTGGCGATTTCGAAACCGCGCGGAAATCCGCGACATATTCAGGGGTCAGCGGGTTGCCATCGAGCTGAACACCACCGAAGTGATCGATGATGATACGTAGATCCGGAACTATATTAGCGATGATAGCGGCTTCTTTCAGCGTATAGCCACCTAACAGTATATCGAGGCTTTTACCTGCGGTGGCGGTGAGTTTGAGGTCGCGATAAAACGCATCATTTATTTCATTCTTTGGACGTCCTGAAATGCGATAGCCGACATAACGCGGGTCTTCACAGAGCTTCTCAAAGAGTGGCTTGAATTCATCAGTGCCTATGACCATGGAAAGATTCCCAACTACCCCACGATAAAGTTTTTTATTGTGGGCAGTGACATCGAGGTTCCATTGGTTATCTGGAAGGCTCTGCCCCGCTTGTACCAATACCACGCCAGTGACTCCGTTTGCTTTAGCGATAGGTTCGTGGACAGCTGGGAGATGATCCGCATAAAGCACTTTGTCATCTTTTTTGATCCAACCTATCCCTTCCGGCCGCGCCAATGAATAGAGATGCACATGGGTATCGATGATCTGCAGGGGCTCTTCAGCAATCAGCCATGTTGGCAAAATCACTATCATGAGGGCTGCTAATTTAAGACGTTTCATAATTGCTATTCTGAGGAAATCAGTCTCGCCTATCCTACTGGCTTGCGGCGAGGTTAAAATCCACCAACCCGTAAATCTATTTTACGCAATGTCTAATGATCATTTTTGGGGTTTTTGCTCCAAAGATTCTCCCATGGTATCGGTCCAATGCTGGAGGAAAAATTTCTTCTCAGTATTGAGAAATTTATCTGAAGTTCCGAGAATGGGGCGGAGACTGGTGGAGAGCTGAAAGGTGACTAGCAGAAAAATGCCGCACCAAATCGCGATCGGTGCACTCTGAGTGGCGCCTGTTTCACGAAGTGCGACGCGCAGGAATCGAAAGGCAAAAATCAAAGCTACCAGCCATGATGCGAAGGCTAGGCCTCCCATGAATCCGAACGAATTTGTGCCTTGGGCAAAAATCCAAAGCGCAGGCGCAAATCCAAGCAATAGCAATCCAGCCATCGCCAACATGCCGCTTAGTAATCCGCCCATTCTTGCAGCCGAAGCATTGGAGCCCGCCAAAATTGAAAAGATATAGAGACTGGGAAAACACATGAGCCCCGCAAAAAGCAGGCCGCCGCCCATTTTGACAGGCGCCGCCCAGAGTTGTTTGTCGTAAGCAAACGTTCCTAACACAAAGCCGAACACGAGAATCGACATCAACGCGATCAGCCCGAAGCGCAGTAGTGTGGGTTTTTCCTCACAGACCTGATGGCCTGCAAGCTGAGCGGGCCTGCGGAGCAGGATTTCGAAAAGATCCCGGAGATTCGGATTTTTCGGAATCGGCACATACTGCGTGGGATTTAGTTGCGGCGGGCTTGCGGTAAAAGGCGGTGGCGTAGGATTCAACGGTGGAGGTGTGGGGGTTGGTTCTGGATGTTCTTGGTTCATATTTTTGTTTGTTTATATTGGTTTCTGAGTTGGATGATGAGGATAATAACGGTGAGCGTTGTTAGACTGATAAATATCATGACATCGGGCCTAACCCCCGAGCACACATGCTGCAGAGCATTCCACACGGCTTCATAAAAATTTCCCTGCATAGGGTTTTCACGTAAGAACGCGACCTCCAATCTAGGCGACCCAAAGAAAGGCCGGAGTACCCATGAAAACTGGCAGCCGAGAAACGCATTCCCAGCGATCCATGCCGCTAGGGTCGCACGAGCTATGGATCGTGATGGGCTGTAGGATTCGAGCAACTTGGCGAGTCGCGCCACCCCGATCAATCCCGCAACCCCGATCAAGGAAACATGCGTTAATAAATACGCGGAGTGCGATGTTGCAGCCTGCGGTGAATCATAGGTAGGCACATTGACTGCAAGGAATAATGCAATCGGAGCGACCGATCCAAGAATCAGCCCAGTGATCGCAAATCCAGTGAGCAAAGCATGAAGGGATTGTTTGAATCCAAGGCCGCTGCCGAGCAACAAACCTAACAAACCGTTCAACAACCCATTGCAAGCAAGCGTCAGCAAAATAAGTAAAGGCATTTTCAGCGCAACATATGCACCCATCATTGGCGAGCGCCAGTAGCCGACCGTAAATCCATAGACCCCGAAGCCCAGCGCGGTGATTAAAGCAGCTCGTATAATCGCACTAGGTGCTGGCTGTCTTAAATTTTCAGCAGTGGGTGTGAGTAGGTCTCTCATCTGATACACTCATCGCACACCCCGTTTGTGTGATTTTGATGAAGTATATGTGAATAATCCGCGGAATCGCTTTTTACCTCACCCTACGGTTCTGAATCCAAATGAACCAGGAGGCCAAAAAGCAACAGCCAAGACAGACAGCGAGAAGTATGAATCCGCAGAATTTCATAGTTTCGATCTGCCCACGCTTAGAAATTTTTTCCCTGCTGTGATTAGATTGCTTTGGCTCGGCCTCAATCCAGTCGTAAAACGGTATGGGCTTCTCTAGGGCGAGGAAAACGTGACGTGGCTCCTTATTACGATAGTCGTTGCGGAAGGTTTCGGCTTCTCTAACAAGGAGTTCGATTCTGTCGTTTACGAAAAAATTATAAGTAGGGCGAACGTCTTCACCTTTTGGCCAAACCTTCATGGCAGAAACTTCGATGGGCGTTCCAGTGTCGACCATGTTACGAATTCTCGTAACAAGATCTCGAGCTTCTTTGGTATCGCTTGCACCAGAAGCGAGGAGACGACGGAGACCTTCTTTCGCCATCTCAAAGCTTTCGATTTGATCAGTAGTGGGTTCTTCTGATTTTTCACGGAAACGATCGATTTTTCGCTGCAAACGAATGCGCTCGATCTCGAATGGGTTGCGCGTGGCTTGCCCAATCAGCATGCCTTCAAAAGCATAACGCAGAGGCATGATTTTAGCAGGAACAGGAACCCCACCGTGCTCACGTTCGATTTTTACTTCATCAAACAAACCACGGTTCATTTCTTTATAAGGAACAAGAGCGCCGGCGAGCAACATTTGCGGAACAAGCAAAAGCGGAACGGCTGTTAGAGCTGCGCGCTCGGTTTGAACAACAGAAGAAACGAATAATGCCATGCCTGTTCCCGTGAGAGCTGTAAGGGTCATCCATATCCAATGATATAGGAGAACACCTTCGATTTCCAAAAAGTGATTCCCAACAACGAGATAGAAGAAGCATTGCACCGCAGCAACGATCCCGAGAGCGAGAAACTTGGCAATGACGTATGACAACCCGCTGGGATTACAGTTGCGCTCGCGACGCAGAACAGCACGATCACGCAGAATTTCCGTGGCAGAGTTAGTCAATCCAAGGAACATTGCCACAGTAACGCTGAGAAAAAGATAGGCAGGAATGTGAAGCGCGGTAGAAAATTGATATGCACCTGTAGGCGATGAGCGCAGGGTGATTGCAATCAACGCAGCGAGAATTGGGGCCTCCAAAAACGTGCTGTAAAAGGTGCCGCGATTCCGTAGCTTCGATAGGAATGAGCGTTGAAAATGAGTAAGGAAAACACGAATGACTGCAACCCAGCGACGCGGCGGTGTTGACGGAACTGGCAAGCGCTCATGGGAGCTCGATTCTCCAAGCCGTGACGCTACCGTATCAACTTCGATAGATGTTAGAAGTGACAAGCTTTCAAACCGCTCTTGCCAGTAGTTTGGTGAAAATCTCCGCGCGACTCCGGTTATTCCCGTTTCACCTACTACACTTAGCGGGGTCTCCAGAATATCAAAAACAAAGTCCGCACCAAGGGGCGTCTTGGCGATCAATGAAGGATGTGAAATACCGTGTTCTTCACAGGCTTCTCTAAAATAGGTTACCATCTGGTCAGGCGTGCCGAAAAACGCCATCCTGCCACCATTATCTAACAGCAATACCTTATCAAACAACCGCAACACACTTGCACCTGGGCGATGCAAGGAGGCGATGACGATTTTTTCCCTAGCAAGCGCGCGCAAGGTCTCCGCAACGTGCTCGGAATCTTTCGATGACAATCCAGAGATAGGCTCATCAAATAGGAAAACCTCTGCGCGACTACCAAGATCGAGCCCGAGGTTCAAACGACTGCGCTCACCGCCGGAAATGGTTTTATCCCCAGGAGATCCCACCCTGCGATGTGCAATTCCTTGCAATCCAAGTTCTGCCAACATGCTGTCCACACGACGCACATGCTCAAACTTTGCCAAACCAGGACGACGGATAATCAATGCATGACGCAGATGCTCGCGGACAGTGAGCTGTGGATTAATCGCTTCTTCCTGCGGCATGTGCGCGACAAATGAAACAAGGTTTTCACGATGATCGTAGAGCGAAAGCCCATTGATTTTTACCTTTCCTCGCGTCGGTTCGCGCTGCCCTGAAAGGGCGGCCAACAAAGTACTCTTGCCGCTGCCACTGGGGCCGATGATGCACATCATCTCTCCACGACGAATGGTAAAGTTTATTTGATCGAGGGCACGGGTATCATTTCCGAAGTCATGTAACAATCCATCAACCTCTAACGATTCGATCTGAGTTCTCTCTTCATCAATGAAACCCTCGGAAAAGCGACAGCGAACCGCCTGGCTACCTGAAAGCCGGATCAGTGAACCATCGCGCAGGCTGGCAAATTGTCGCACAGGCAAGCCATCGACCAATATCGGGCCGTTAGACTCCCGGATTTCGAGTTCTCCACTACTGCCATCGTTATTGAATCGAATGAAAAGTACCGTGCGCGGAGCGAGTTTTCCGCCGAGTAAAAGATCTCCTCGGCTCAGTGCAGTGGCATCATTGGAAACAAGATATTCCTGCCGTTCAGCAACCAAACGAAAACGCCGACCTGATTGTAGCGCACGTTTACGCAGATCGTTAATGGTTAGGCTGTAGCCCGAGTAGGTGCCGACCCGATCATGATAGAGACAAGATACCTTCGCGCCTTTTTCTAACACGCCATGATCGCCAACCTGGAGTTTTGTTACCGCCAACACTTCAACTTCCGCTTCCAGTCCAAACCGCACACACAGTTCACTTGCCCGCGAGCGTGTGCGCTCGGCGATGATACCACCATCACCTGCTGCTAGATAGATCGCAGGTCGGGTCTCCATTTTCCCAGTATCAAGGAAGAAACGCAGACCATCGTAACCTATCGTCCAGCCAGGAATGACAAGTTCCTGACGCTCGCGGATGCGCAGGAAAGCACCCGAAGGCAGAGATTTCCCACGCACCCAAAGCGCATTTACGCCAGTATTGCGCAACATGATGAGATTGCCAACGCGATAGAGCCGGAACTCATAATCCTTCGCAGCCGGAGGCAGGCAAACATCTGCTTGCTTGCCACCAAAAATCACACGTTCAAATGGCAACGATTCGCCGCTTTCTAACAACTCATCACTCGATTGCATTTCACGCAAAATTGCGGCACCCACTTCTGGTCTGCCCAACCTGCGCATGAAAATTTCATAACTCGTCCGGCTCCTCTCAGATCGACCCGATGCATCCACCAAAGTGAAAAGCTGTAACCCAATCGCTGCCTTCTCGGTCTCGTCTAGGCTCTGGCGCAATTCGCTGGCTAAGCTTTGAAGAGGCTGCGGGCTGCGCACCGCACGGCTCAAACGTCGAGCCAACCACGCGTGATCCACATCCGGAAAAACGCTGCGCAACATATCGAGAATAAGATCGGCTTCGACAGCACTAAGCACATCGTCCAAAGTCGCAAACGCGGCAAACGCATCCACGAGTGCCCCTACCTGCGCCTCGGAGCGCCTTGCCTTTCTATGCAAGCGAGCCTTTGCCAACAACCACGAAACATATTCCCGCACGCCCCCACGCCGCTGCGGCTCCACTGCCTGCGGCTTGATCTCCTCATCGTCATTCTGCGGAGCTTCCATGTCGTGCCGCATTTCCACCCATCCGCGGCGGCTTGGCAATAAGCTTTCTCAGTATGTCTCTCCTCATTTTTGTAATTTGAAATTTGAGATTTGAGAATTAGCCTTGGCGGCATCGTGTCCAAAATCCTCATCCTATTCATCCGGTTTTACCAGCTGGCGATTGCGCCCTGGTTGAGGTTTATGGCAGGCGGGAATGGGATGTGCCGACACGATCCCTCATGCAGCCATTACGGTATTGAGGCACTGAAAATCCACGGCCCCATTAAAGGTTCATGGCTGATTCTAAAACGCCTGCTGCGCTGCCACCCATGGGGCACGCACGGCTATGATCCAGTGCCGAAGAAACATCAACCTGCAGAGAAGTAGTAGATTTTCATTGTCTCATCTATCAAAGCATCATCACGACGCTCGACTCAAATCGCTTAAACATCCTGCATTGAAACTTTCCCTCATTGTGCAACACTTACAGAAGTCACTTATGATTCCAAAACTTACCATCCTATCCGCCCTTGCCGCAGTCAGTTTTGCCACGGCTGCCGCTGATAAACCCGTCAAAGTCTACATTCTCTCCGGCCAATCTAATATGGTTGGGATCGGACAAGTGGATTCCGGCGGCACCCGCTGGGGCGATGAATTTCTCGAGTCCACCCTCTCCGTTTACGAAGGCGCTTTCGCTCCAACGGCCGATTACGACAAACTCACTCCCACCAAAACCCTCGCGCTAGAAAGCTTCGGTGGCGCAACCCCAACCCCCTTTCCCGGCGGCGGTGTGCAAATTGTGCGCGGTTTCATCCAGTCCAAAATCACCGGAGTGTTTGAATTCCGTCCAGGCTATGGCGACTCGGAAAACAACATCATGATCGTCGATGGTATCGAGGCCCACCGCCAGGAGCCCGGTAGCAAAGCCGTGAAAAAACCCGTCAAGCTTGAGGCAGGAAAAAAAGTTCCTTTCAAAATCACCTACCTAACAGAAAATGCCGGGGGCCTCGGTTGGACATCGCGCCTCGATATTCCAGGCACGCTCACCACACTTGTGAAAGAACAGGGAAAATTTCCCTACCTCATCGATAAAGACCGCAACTGGGTTTCTCGCGATGATGTCTGGTACAAAGGTGTCGTTACCGCCACCGGAAACAAATGGCTCAGCATCGGTTGCGGTGCCAGCGAAGGCCAAATCGGTCCCGAACTCGGCTTCGGCTGGATGATGGGCGAACACCACGGCGAACCCGTCCTCATCCTCAAAGCCTCCCAAGGCAACCGCTCCCTCGCATGGGATTTTCTTCCTCCTGGCAGTGAGCGCTACGTTGCTGAAGTCGCCGACAAAGACGGCAACAAAGCCCAGAAAGTCATGGCCGGATACAAAGACAAACCCGACTCATGGGACGTTGATCCTGCCAAAGGTCTCTCCACCCCGCCTCCCGCCGAGTGGCTCGATAAAAACGGCAAACCCATCGATTGGTATGCGGGTAAACAATACGACGATTGCGTCAACTCCGCCAAAGCCGTGCTCGAAAAATTTGACGAATCTTTCCCGCACTGGAAAAGCCGCAGTTATGAAATCGCTGGCTTCGTTTGGTTCCAAGGGCACAAAGACACCGGCAGCGAAATCACCGCCGGCCGCTACGAGCAAAACCTCGTCAACCTCATCAAAAGCCTGCGCAAGGATTTCAATGCGCCCAATGCCCCTTTCGTGGTCGCTGTCGGTTGCGGCAATGAAGGCCGCGAAGGCACAGGCCTTACCATCGCCAACGCCCAACTCGCCGTCGATGGATCCACCGGCAAATACCCCGAGTTCAAAGGCAACGTGAAAACCGTAGATACCCGCGACTTCTTCCCGAAAGTCGAGAATTCACCCAAAGAACAAGGTTTTCACTACCACCAAAACGCCGGCGCCTACATGCAGATCGGCGAAGCGATGGGCAAGGGGATGCTGGAATTGTTAGGAAAACCATCGGGAAAATAGAAAACTCGCGCAAAGCCGCTAAGACGCAAAGAATATTAGCACACCCAAATCCACGCCCTCAGTCTAACAATTTCTTCCCTTTGCGTCTTGGCGACTTTGCGCGAGAATTTCATCTAACTAACTACGCCTTCTGCGGCTCTCGAATGTGCAGCCAAGCATGAACGTGCGGTTTGCCACGGAAATAGGAAACCATGTTAGGCCCTTCGATCTGCCAGACATCCCAGACTTCATCATCGCCGATGTTCTCGCCTTTATAGAACGAAAGGTGAAGATTATCCATTCCGCCTGCCTCGATGTGTTTCATCGCCTCATCGGCATCCACTTTACGGAATGGCGCGAGGATATCTCCAATGACTTTTTTCACGTGAGCTTTTTGATCATGGGTGAGATCGGCAACGCTAATTCCAGCAAGACCTTCTTTTTTGCCTGTTAGAGCAACGGTATCGAGTCCGTTTTCACCGCGACTTTCGTTAAGCAGAGCGACTTCACGCTGCTTACCATCAAGCATCTGATAGACTTCATTCGCCCTTGCCGCCTGATACCAATACGCATTGCCTTCATGCTTCGGCCCTTCGCGGAAACCTCCTGCCGCATGACCGTAAAAGATCGGCCCACCAAAGGCCGCGCCTTCCATCGAATCCCCATCGCATCGACGAGTGCAGTGACGACCTGTTAGAACGAATTCAAATTTGCCTGTGCCAGGCTGGCCAAAGATCGCGATCGATGATCCACCGTCGAATCCATCTTTTCCGCTATCTGATACCACCTGATCATAAACCTTCTGAGCATATTCCTCGCTGTGAAGACCCATGAAAATATCTTTGATCATCGCCTGCTGATCTTTGGTAAAATCTTTCACCATGGTCTTGGTGATGTGCCAGTTGTTATCAACTTCCAAGCGCAGCTTGTTGTCGTATGCAAAACAGATTTTCCTGCGCTGCTCTTCGCTCAAGCTATCATAAAGAGTTTTGACAAGCGTATCAGAATTCGACTTCACCTTCGGTTCCCCATTCGCATAGCAGGGAATGATTCCACTGGCTCCAATCGCTGCCGTCGCAAGGCCAGCTTTCTGAAGAAACGAACGGCGAGTGGTCAGATGAGCGGGATCGGAATTTTGAAAAGGATTCATAATCCAGCATTCTTGCAAAATCCCGTAGAGACGTCGATGGGAAAATAAGCACTAGAAATCTTCGCGGCTTTGCGTTGAAAACTATTTCCCTCCATCCGTCCGGAACGGCACGGCCGGCAGTCCAGCACCATTGTAAAGCGGGGCTTGCGGATTGCTGTCCCATGCATAGCGAACCGCCAAGGGATTAGGTGCCGCAGGTGAGGAAACGATCACGCTTGAGCCTTCAATCTCCGCCTTCGCCCATACAAATTTCCCGTCAGCGGCAGCGATCGCAAAACTTTTATCCGTCGCTCCTTTGAATTTAAGTCCGTCATCCGCGTGGTCGAAGTGGATTCTGATGCGGTCTCCTTCAACTTTCATTTCACGATATGATGGGCCAGAATAAGGAATCGATTTTCCATACGTTTTTGCCAACGCGCTCAGAGCAAGTCTGTGCCCAACATCACGTTTGTTTTTTGGATGGATGTCTTTCGAATCACCGATGTCGATGGCGATCGCGAGTCCGCAGTGAGGAACCGTCTTTGCGATCATTGCCTGAGACTCGCGCAGCTCAGCCCATGCGTTGTCACGTGGTTGTTCACTGGCATCTTGATAGTTTGCCAAGGACACGATATGAAACGCCATATTCTCGCGCTGGAATCGCTTTCGCCAATCGGCGATCATTGCAGGCAAAAGTTTGCGATAGGATTTGGCATCACCTGCATTCGCTTCGCCCTGATACCAGATGGCTCCTGTTAGAGCAAAAGGTTCCAGCGGCGCAATCATGCCGTTGTAAAGAACTGTTGGGACTCGCGGATTGCCCACCAGTGGCCGACCCGTCTTACCCTTACCTGCGGTTTCCTGCATGCGCCATTTTCCAGAGAGAGAGGCAACGGCACTATCTGAAATTTCAGGAGTGACCATCATCGGCGGGCCGTTGACTTCGATCCCGCCTCCACCTGCATTGGTGATGCGCAGAGTAACGATATTTTTCCCGCTCTTAGCAATTCCTGCTGGCACTTTGTAACGTCTGGCGTGCTCGTAAGAATCGGTGCGACCGATCTCTTTTCCATTTAACCATGTCGTATCCGTATCGTGGATGGTGCCAAGTTCGAAGATGAGATTTTTATCCGCCCAATCCGCAGGCAATTCAAATTCACGTTGAATCCACACCACGCCCTCGTAGCCCGGAATCCCGCACGCGGCGTAGCTGTTAGGCAAAGTCACTTCGCGCCAGTTAGAAGTATCAGTTGTTTCTTTTTCCCAACCTTTTTGCGTGCCGGGGTCATGTTTGAGAAACCAAGCGTTCATGATCTCTGCCAAAGGATTGGGAGCGGTGGAGTTGGCGATTTCCTCCACCATTTTCAGCTCTGCTTGCGCTTGCGGAAATGGCCGCAAAGACTCGCCGCTCATCCACGCCTCAATCATCGTTCCGCCCCACGATGAATGAATCAGGCCGATGGGAATGTTCAGTTCGGCTTGGAGTTTTTTTCCGAAAAAATATGCCGTCGCAGAAAACCCTGCCCTAAGATTCTGCGGAGAACATGATTTCCAGTTTCCGGAAAACGTTTTCTGAGGCTTGAACGCCACCACATGTGGAACAGTGATCAAGCGCAGGTTCGGATAGTTTGCTTTGGAAATCTCCTCTTCTTCGTTGCAGCCGGCTATCCCCATCTCCATGTTCGATTGCCCCGAGCACAACCACACATCGCCCACCAACACATCCTTCACTTCCAAACGCGAACCACCACTCTCCACAACCAATATCCGTCCCTCGGCCGATGCCTCCATCGCATCTAACAAAATGCTCCACTTGCCATCCGCTCCTACAACCGCCTGCTTCGTCTGTCCCGCAAATCGAACACTGAGCTTCGTAGCCGGCGCCGCCCAACCCCACACCGGCACCGAGCGTCCACGCTGCAACACTCCATGATCCGAAAATAACGGATGCAATAAAGGCTTTTCCTCCGCAAAAGAGAGCGAAGAGCAGAGAGCAAAGAGCGAAGAGAAGAATAGGAAGATTCGGCGCATGGGAAGAGTGAATGGTGAATGGTGAATAGTGAATAGTGAAAAGAAGAATAGCTCGTTACAATTCACTCTGCATTCACTATTCACTATTCATCAGATCTCTTCCGCGATAAACTCGAGCGCCAAATCCACCAGCTCATCCATCCCCGCAGGCAGCTCCTCTTCAATCGTCGCAAGATATTCGGACTCGGTTTCACTGTAGTCTTCGCGGTCTTGCTTGCGCGTCTGGCACCACCGACTCGCGTTCAAGGCATCGACGATAATCGATGCCCCTATCATGTCGAAAGAACTGATCACGCGTTGATGATCGATATTCAATTGCCAGAACTCATGCAGGCAATCCCGACTCTCTAAAACCGGAACGGTTTCATAAACATCGAACAAAGCACGCTCTTCGCGACTAAGTTCGCGCGAGAGGGATTCACCCTCCAGCTCATCCATTAAAATTTCAATTTTATCAGGCCACTCAATCGGTTCTGGGGAAAACATCGCCGAGGGCTTAAAACAGAGAAACCCTATTTGCCAAGCGAATCTTAGATCAGAACACGAATCTCTGACTTTTACAGCCAGACTACGATCTCACAATGGGCCAACCGTCACTCCAGTTCAGCTTAATGGGAATACCAAAAAACTCGCTGAGGGTGGCGGTAGTCATGATCTTGCGCTTTGGTCCATCCGCGATGACGCGGCCAGCCTTAAGAAGAATGAGGCGATCGATCTCTGGAAAAATTTCCGAAGGATCATGGGTCACAAGCACAATGCTTTGGGTGGTCTTAGTCATCTCGCGCAGCTGATGCAGCATAGCCAAACGTGCCGCGAAATCGAGAGCCGTGGAGGGCTCATCTAACACCAAAATATCTGGCGCATGAACCATGGCTCTGGCGATGAGAAAACGGCGTTTTTCTCCAGAAGAAAGTTGACCGAAATAACGATCCCTCAGATCGGCCACGCCGGTTATTTGCATGGCTGTTAGAGCATGTTGTTTTTCCCAAGCATGAAATCGACTCTGAAGTGTGCGCCCGTAAGCGCCACGAAAAACCGATAAAACGACGTCGCCAGCGATCTCATCGTCATCGAAGCGACTGATTTCTTCTGGCATAACAATGCCGATGTGATGCCTTAGTTCTTCCAAACACCAATACTCCTCGCCAAAAAGTTTGCATAAGCTGTTAGGTCTAGCCTCCACACGCAGTTCGCCGGCAATAAGTTTGAGTAAGCTGCTCTTTCCAGCCCCATTTGCACCGAGGATGGCGACATGTTCGTGGTTTGTTAATGACAAACTTAAATCCCGTAATGCTAGTACATCGCCGCGCCAGACATTGGCATTTTCAGTTTCGAAAAATGGTTTCTGGACCGCGCTCATTTTTCTAACAATCCGCGCAATTTAAAATCATCTCCACATTTATCCAAATGAATATCTGTCATTTTCAAGGAATATGGAAACGCCGCGCCATCAAGAGCTGGAACGGTTTCTCCGCAAATTATAGGCGCATAGTAAATGATTACTTCATCAACTAATCCCTCACGCAACATCGCAGCGGAAAATTTTCCTCCCGCTTCGATCATGGCGGAAAGCACACCTCGTTCACGGACGAGTTTTTTCAACATGCTTGTTAGATCTTCTGAAGGACAAAGCAAGGTACGGTGTTTCGATGAATCAGAAAGAAGAGGCGCATCCGCAGGTAACGTAGCAGGATGATCCGTACAAATGACACGCCATGGTTGCTCTCGACCTTCTAATAAATCTGGAACTCGAATAGTCAAAGCGGGCTTGTCTTTTCTGACAGTCTCGCCACTTGTCAGAATCGCATCTACCTGGCTGCGGATTTTTTGCACATCAGCGCGAGATGCTTCGCTGCTGAGCCACTGGCCCTCTCCAGCAGGTCGGGTGATTTTCCCATCGAGCGACATCGCGCACTTCCAAATCACCCATGGCAACCCCGAGCGCTGAACTTTGAAAAATGGCTGGAGGATTTTTCCACAGGCATCCTCAAGCACGCCTGAAAGCACTTCGATCCCAGCTTGGCGTAGCAGAGAATCAGCAGCACCTGAATGTTGAGGATTGGAATCTTTACAGGCGTAAACGACCCGTGAAATCCCAGCTTGAATCAGCCCAGAGGTACACGCAGGGGTGCGACCCACCGTGGAGCAAGGCTCAAGCGTGATATAGGCGGTGGCTCCTTTCAAAGCATCCAGGCCATGCTCAGCGACCGCTGCGTTTATCGCCTCGACCTCCGCATGCGACATCCCTGCTTTGTGGTGCCAACCACTTCCTAGCAGTTCGCCATTTTTTACAATCACAGCACCAACGGGAGGGTTGGGAGCGGTTTTACCCACGCCCTTTCGCGCCTCCTGCAAGGCGAGTTCCATCCATCCAGCATCCGTCATTCTTTAAGGAAAATGTCGCAAGTATCCAGCCACGTCCAGTCCGGAACATGGAATTTGCAGGGCTAGGTCTAGAAATTACTATTGCCAACCAGTCTTGTATTTATAAGATCATATTATGTTCAAACGTTTTTGCGCTTATGCCCTTGTTGTCACCGTGACGCTAACACTCGCATCGTGCTGCTGCTTGTTCTAATTGAAAATCAACCTCACCATTTCATGAAAAAACTCCTCACCCTCCTGCCTCTAGTTGCTATTACCCTCGGCTTTTCCTCATGCTGCTCGATGTTCGGGCGCAGTGGATCTACCGCCGGCTACCGCACCGAATCCAAGCAGGTAAAAACCTGCCATTACGATATCGTGACTGAAACAATTCCGTCAGACAGCAAAGGCGGAATGGCTCAAACTATTGAGAAAAAGGTCCCGCGCTACAAAACCGTGACCAAAAAAATCCGTGTTCCTTGTGAAACACGGACTTATTTTTACTGCCCGAAAAAAGATTGCAACGGCACAACATCCGCCAAAGCACTGACGATGGTCAGCGCCCAAGGACCCACCGGCAGCCCAAGCATCGGCCTCATGCCAACCATGAAAAAACTCGCCCCATAACCCTCGGTAAATCATATTTTTCACTCAAGCGCGGAGCGGCACCAGCCCTCCGCGCTTCTTTGTTTCAATATATCAGAAAAATGGCTGGAAATACTTAGCACAACTCGCATCCTACGCGCCTACCACTTCTTTCCTAATTCTCATGTCAGCAAAAATTGAAATGCCCAAGCTCTCGGACACCATGACCGAAGGCACCCTGATCAAATGGCACAAGCAAATCGGCGACTTCGTCGAAATTGGCGATGTGCTTGCCGAAGTCGAAACCGACAAAGCGACCATGGAAATGGAAGCTTTTGATGAGGGCACGCTGACAGATATTTTGGTGCAAGAAGGAGAGAAAGCCGTGATTGGATCGATTCTCGCTGTGTTGGATGGAGATAAAGAAGAAGTTTCCGCTGCAGCACCATTCACCGCCGCACCAGCGGCAGCCGCCAGCCCTTCTCATGCCGCTGCAACCCCACAGCCCACCGCCGTTGCAGCGCCCAGCTCCTGCTGTGGTGACGGCGAACGCATCAAAGCCTCTCCTCTAGCCCGCAAAATCGCTGCCGAAATGGGAGTCAATCTCTCAAATGTCTGTGGCACCGGCCCTGGCGGTCGCATCGTTCGCGACGATGTAGAAAAATCCAGCAAATCCCCAGCGAAACCTGTTTCCCCCGCCGCTGCCGCTGCTGCAAAACTTTCTGAGGCTGTCAAAGCGCGCGTCACCGCTCCTTCCTCTCCCGTTTCCGCTCCTGCTGCTACACCACAAGCCATCATGCCTAGTGCTAAAGATGGCGATGAGCGCATCGAGCTCTCCTCCATGCGCAAAATCATCGCTTCGCGCTTGTTAACCTCAAAAACCACGATCCCGCATTTCTATCTGCACATGGAAGTCGATGCCGAGCCGCTCATGGCAATGCGCAAGCAGGTCAACGAACAAGCCGAGAAAACCCACGGCAACAAATATTCGGTCAACGATTTCATTCTCAAAGCAACCATCAACGCCGCCGAAGCCGTACCGGCGATCAACGCCTCCTTCGCGGGTGACCACATCGTGAAATTCAAACACGTCGGTCTCTCTGTTGCGATCGCGGTGGAAGACGGCCTCGTCACTCCTGTTATCAAGGAAGCTGAGTCCAAATCCCTGCTCGCCATTTCCCGTGCGGTGAAAGACTTCGCTGCCCGCGCGAAAGATAAAAAACTCAAGCCCGATGAATTCGACGGCGGCACAATTACCGTTTCCAACCTCGGCGCATGGGGCATCGACTCCTTCGACGCCATCGTAAATCCACCACAAGCCGCTATCCTTTCAGTAGGTGCAGCGATCCAGAAACCCGTGGTCAAAAACGGCCAGCTTGCCGTCGGCCTACGCATGAACATAGGGATCTCCGCAGATCACCGCGTGGTCGATGGTGCGGTTGCTGCCTCGTTCCTCGCTGAAGTTAAAAAACTCATCGAGAATCCAGCGCTCATGTTGCTGTGATTCGTTTTAAATAGCCCCGTTTTTATCAGAAGCGGACATTTTATGACTCAAAAAAATTTCAAGTGCCAGCTCCAGTCACTCTAACCATTTCTATATGCGTAAAGCCGTCACAAAAAAACAATCGGTTTCAAAAAAAATAACATCTTCCCATAAACCGCCGATTCTTTTTCATGCGGACGCACATGATCCTGACATGTTGTATTTCAGCCGCTTCAGCGCGTTCGATCCGTATCTTGCATTTTCACACAATGGAAAAAAGATCGGCATCTCGCACAGCATGGAATATCAGCGCATGTTGTTAGAGTCTGATTTTGATGAAGTCCTGCTTCTCAACGATGTCCAAAGTTCCGCCGCCAAACAGTTGGGTGTCGCCGACTATCGAAAAATCAGCATTTCACAACAGGTTCAACAAATCGCCAAAAAATACGGGATCAAAGAATTCCGCGTCGGCTCACGGTTTCCTGCCGGCCTGGCTTTTGAACTGCATGCCGCCGGATTAAAAATTTCTCCGGAAGCCGATGGCAATCTTTTTCCCGAGCGCATCATTAAAACCGCCAGTGAAATCGAAGCCCTCCGCAAAGGCAACGCTGCTAGCGCAGCAGGCTTCAAAGCTGTTAGAAAAGCTCTGATGGAATCCAAAATCAAAGGTGAAACTCTCATCCATCAAGGCCGCGAGCTGACCTCGGAGCGCTTGCGCGAGCTGATCAGCGTCGCCGCTTTGGAACAAGGCGCGGTCGCCCTGCACACGATTACAGCTGGAGGTGACCAAGCATGCGATTGCCATAATGCCGGCTCTGGGCCGATTCGTCCAAACGAACTCATCGTGGTCGATATTTTTCCACGTCGCCCAGAGGACGGTTATTGGGGCGACATGACACGCACCTTCCTCAAAGGCAAAGCCAGCGATGCGCAAAAGAAACTCGTTCGCACGGTGAAAAAAGCACACGCGCTGGGGATCGAACTTATCAAGCCGGGCGTTTCTGGCGGAAATGTTCACAATGCCATCCAAGCCTTTTTTGATAAAGAAGGCTATGTCACCGAACGCGATTGTGCAGAACCGAAAGGGTTTTTCCACGGCCTCGGTCACGGCATCGGCCTTGAAGTGCATGAAGCCCCTTTCATGCGCGCAACAGCAGATTGGAAATTCAAAGCCGGCATGACAGTCACTGTTGAACCAGGTCTTTACTACAAGGGCCTAGGCGGCGTGCGAATCGAAGACACGATTCACGTCACCCCAGGTGGCAATGAGTTGCTTTCCAGCTCATCCTACCAGTGGGAAATTGCGTAGTCTACTTGGCTTTCGTCTCAAACCGATACGTGCCGCTACCGATCTCCACTCGATGAATGCTTGGGGTAGATTCTAACAATTTAATCTCTGGCGATTGACTTAACGCCTTTCCGCCTTCGGTCAGAGTTTCTTCAGCGCGCGCAGGAATCTCCGCGATCGCGGTCGCACCAACGGGAATGGTGAATTCGAAAACGCGTTCTTTACCGTTGATCGACCAGTTAGAAACGATTTCACCACGGAGCGATTGATGAGAGGTTTTCACCCAATCGAGGCCAGCAGGAATTTGCGGACGCAACATGATGTAATCAAAGCCAACCGCATCGTCGGCGCATTGAATGCCACCGAGCCAACGGAAATACCAAGTTGAGATCGATCCAAACATCGGATGACTATGCGAATAAGTGTTCTGCTCTTGCTCCCAATGCTCCCAGAGCGAGGTCGCGCCGTTTTTTATCATCCATTTCCATGACGGAAACGTTTCGCGATTGGCGAGACCGTAAGCGAGATCGCTTCGTCCATACTTCGATAATTGTTCCAGCATGATCCATGTGCCATAGATGCCTGTGGTCAAACGTGGGCTATCTTCAACCGCTGTTAGGCCCCCGACTAATTGATCGAAAACCGCTTTACGTGATACCTCAGGTACGGCTCCAAAGCCAAGGGCGAATGCCTGTGTCGACTGCGCACCATCGGCAACTTTTCCTGTCGCAGGATCGAGGAATGCTTTTGCCCATGCGGCTTCGGACTCATTCGCCATTTGATCGAAACGCTCAGCATCTTCGTCTTTTCCAATGATCCGCGACAACCTTGCGATACGACGCGAGCTATCGATAAACTTCGGCGTGAGATGTGCGGGACTGCGAGCGGGAATGAGCGCTTCGTGATCGCCGAGGCCTTTGACTATCAAGCCATCTTGCCTCTGGGCTGCGACCACATCTATCCAACGAATGGCGACAGGGAGTTGTTCTTCAATCAAGGCGCGATCGCCATAGTAACGATAAAGCTGTTCTAACAAAAGCGGATGCACCATCGCCCAACCCACTCCGCAATAATCGATTCCGACGAAAGGTGCGGTATCGGTGAGGCGACCATCCGGCCTCACCGCATCGCCCCAATCGCGGACGGTTTTGGCGTAGAATCCCGCCATGTCGAAATTCATCATGAATGCCTCGCTGGTCGCGACAATGTCACCGCCGTAGCCGAAACGTTCGCGGTGCGGACAATCGGACTGCACGGTCATGATGTTAGAAAGAAACGTGCGACGTGTGATTTCTTGGATGCGGTTGAGGTCATCGTTCGAGCAGGAAAAAGAGCCCACGCTCGGCACATCCGTATGCAGAGGAAACGCGCGGAAATTTTCCGTCTTCGGTGTTTCTGGCAGCCCGCTGATTTCCATGTAACGGAAACCATGAAATGTGAAGCGCGGCACAAAAACTTCCGTGCCACCACCGCGTGCGATGTAAACATTTTGCTGCCATGCAAATTCCGGCGAGCCAGGACCGCCTTTCGGAACCATGTTTCCCTGCGCATCTTTTTTAAGCCCCTTGATCTGCCCTGCCGTGCTCGTCAGGAAATTCAAAGTCCCATCCTCATGCAACAACTCACCAAATCGCACTACAATCTTTGTCCCAGCTGGGACATTTATTGCAATTTCCGGGACGCCGGTGAAATTCACGCCGAAGTCGACAATATGAGCCCCTGGCTGAGGGGTGGTGATGGCTTTCGCTGAGATCGGTTCTTGTTTTCTGACCGGCTGCATCTTCAGAGGCATGAGCGGCTCCAGTGGATGATCGGTCAGATGGACAGGCTTCCAGCTCGTATCGTCAAATTCAGGCAAATCCCAGCCCACGGGATCGAGCCGGGCATCGCGTTCTTCGCCGAGATAAATGCTGTTCCGAACCGTCGGACCTTCCGCCATTTTCCAGCCCTCTCCGCTTTTCACGGTGGTGGTTGTGCCGTCTGGATGATCGATGACCAATAGCGCGATAGCACGAGGACGCCCGAGAGGGAGTGAGTCGCGGATGTTACGATTGCCCCACATCTTCAAAGGAAGTGGATTGTACCAACCATTACCCAGCATCAGCGCGAGGCAGTTTTCGCCTTCTTTGAGATGATCGGTCACATCATGGGTGCGGAACAAAATGCGTTTGTCGAAATTGGTCCATGCGGGGTCGAAGACCTGATCGGAAACAGGGCTGCCGTTCACGTTTGCGAGCCCGAGGCCGAGGCCAGCGAAATGCAGGCGGGCTTTTGCGATAGGCTTGGAAACCGTGAACTCATGCCGCATCAAAGGAGCGGGATCCGGTTTATAAAAATCTTCATCTTGGGTGGGAACAGGTTTCCCATCGTCCATCCAACGCGCGCCCTGCCAATCGGCCACGGATGATGGCGCGACCTCCCAAGTTGCGATCTGACTCCACGGCGAAACTTGATCTTCCGCATTCCACCAACGGACTTGCCAATGAGCACGGGTTCCGGCTTTCAGGGCTTGGCCTTCATAACGCAGGCCTGGTATTTTATCTACCCTACTGGCCAAAGTTTCTTCCATCACCTCATTACCAACTCCAACTTTCCCAGAGTCCCATAAATCTGTGGCATCACTGGCTAATATTTTCTCACTTGTAGCGACACGAACTTGCCATGCGGTCGGCCGCTCTCCGCGCACACTGCTGGAAAGCTGCCAAGTCAATATCGGCGCTGACGAGCCACAGAGCGGATTCACCGCGCCATCACAACGCAACTCCACTGGAACAAGAACACCAGCGTCAGCGGTTTTCTTTGGAGAGAACTTATTGATGGCGATGAGTATGACGATCAAAAGCACCGAGGATAGGATAAGTTGCCGATGTTTCATAGATTAAGCGAAAGCCTGAAACACCCATCGCCACTTGCCAAAGGTTTTTTTGAGCCGTGGCGGCGGATTGCATCCGCCATGCCAATTCATCATTTTGGCTTGGCGGATAAAATCCGCCGCCACGGTCTAAACAGTTGAACTTTCCCCAAGCTGTTTTATTAAACAAACCATGCTTGAATCAACTTCACTCAACCGCCGCCAATTTGTCCAACTCGGCACCCTCGCTGCCGGAGCTGCTTTACTCACCGAACGTGCTTCTGCGGAAGCGACAGTCGCAGCTCCTGCTTTGCCAAAACTCCCTTACGCCTACGATGCGCTCGAACCACATTTCGATGCTCGAACTATGGAAATTCATCATAGCAAACACCACGCCGCCTACATCAAGGGTCTTACTGAGGCCCTCCAAACCATGCCACAAAGAGAGAGCCTGCCGTGGACTCATCATGTCTCCAACCTCACAAGCATAGCCGATGGGCCCATTCGCACTGCTTTAAGAAACCACGGTGGCGGGCATTGGAATCATACCTTTTTCTGGGAAACCCTTGCACCCGCTGCCCAATCCGGCGCGCCTTCTGAAAAACTCTCCGCCGCGATCGTCTCGGCATTTGGCTCGATGGACGCTTTCAAGAAAGCTTTCGGCGAGGCCGCGACAAAACGTTTCGGCTCCGGCTGGGCATGGCTGATCTTACAAGACGGCAAACTCAAAATCACCAGCACCCCTAACCAAGACAATCCACTCATGAAAGGCATCGTCCCAGACGCCGATCTGGGCAAACCCATCCTCGGACTCGACGTCTGGGAACACGCTTACTACCTCCACTACCAAAACCGCCGCGCCGATTTCATCACCGCATGGTGGAATGTCGTCAACTGGGCGGAGGTCTCAAAACGCTTTGAGGCGAAATCGTAACCTAAAAATTTCCCGCAAATTTCGGGGGGATAGTTTGTCATTCGTTAGGAAATTTGCTCTGATGGGGCGTTTTCCCATCCTATTATGAACACCAATATCCCTCCGTCATCCGGAGGTTTCACTCGCCTTGCGAAATCCATTTTTCGCTTCTTTGCGCTTATTCTCAACGCGCTCATCGGGACCTGGCAGCCACCTTTGTGGCTACGCTGGTCTTCTAACAGAATTTTTGGAACCCTAACAAAGAGGCCCAAGCTATGGTCGGGCCTCGCGCTTGCGGCGATCTTGATCACGGTAGGCGTTCAACAATGGCAGAAGTGGTGGGAGATGCATCGCCCGCAAGAACGCCAACTGGTTGCGAAGCGTGATCTCAATTACACGGTAACCATTCCAACATCGACTGTATGGAATCAAGGTGTGCCGACATACGGTTTGCTCGTCATTTCTTTCAGTAATGCTGCTGCGCCATTAGATAAAATTGATCAAGTGGTGAGCGATGTGGTGAAGATGAATCCGACGCTTCCTGGTACGTGGAAATGGTCGAACGATCGCACGCTGCGTTTCACTCCAGAAAAGGAATGGCAGGCAGGTAAAAAATATACGTTGGGATTCAACAAGGCTGCATTTCCGGATGAAGTCGTTCTAACAAAACCAGAATCGGATTTCACAACAAACAAATTATCCCTGAATGTAAATAGCTTCCAATTTTACACTCAACCAGATCAACCAGAAGTTCATGAGTTGACCGCAACGATAGGCGCAAACTACGCGCTGACCCAGGGAGAACTGCAGGCACAAATGGCTTTGGTTTCACTTGCAGAAAAGCCACAGGCATTCGGTGGAGACAAGCCTAGTTTCACTCTTACTCCAACCAGCTCGCCAAACGAATGGTATCTCCGCAGCTCCCGTGTGCGGGTGCCGGAAGAAACCGAGGAAGTGAAACTCACCATCGCAAAAGCTCTGCGTGCGACGAGTGGCGGCGAGGCGATGACGTCCGATCTGGTCGCGAAAGCCCGAGTGCCCAGTAAATACTCCGCGCTGCAGATCGAATCTCAAAACATCGATATCGCCAAAAACCAACAAGGCGAGCCGAAGCAATTTCTAACATTTAAATCCAGTCTTGGGATTTCTCCTGTGGAAGTGAACAAGCATGTGAAACTCTGGCGCTTGGCTCCAGCCGATGACAAATGGATGTCCGACAACCATAAATCGGAAAACGACATCACTCCTGAAATGATGAAACGCGCTACGCAAATTTTGTTAGAGCGCGTGCAAAACGAAGGTGAATCTCCATTTCCAGATGAACATGCCTATCAGTTTTTCTCACCCGTTCCGGGTCGGATGTATTTTCAAGTGATAAAAGGCATGGAAGCGCTTGGTGGATTTATTTTAGCCGATCGGTATCATCATTTTATTGAAGTTCCAGAATACCCATTGGAATTGGAATGGACCGGCAAAGGCAACATCATCGCACTGAACGGCGAGAGAACCATTCAGTTCAAATCACGCGGAGTGGGTTATATTTCCATCACCTGCGGTCGTATCCGCGCAGGCGAGATCAACCACATGATCACCCAAAATGACTACGGCAATTTTTCCGCTCCTGCGCTCGAAGGCGATTTTGGGAAAGACAGTCTGGTACGGACCCAGACTTTCGTGCTGCGTGTGAATAAAAAGAATGATTGGGACGCCTGCTTCACCGCATTCGATTTGAACAAAGCCATGGCAATAGCCGATCCCAGTGATCCGGATATCTCGCGCGGCTTGTATTTTGTCGAAGCGCAAGCCGTAGATGCCATTCTGCCTGAAGAGCCTGATACTTCGATTTATTCTCGCATTCAAAGATCCCAAACAGACTGGGAATACCTCGATGAAGTGGAAAACGGCGGTTTCTTTAGCATCGATGAGTCCCTAGCCAAAATCATCTACGTCAATGCCGATGGCTCCACCACCCACCCGAGCAAGTGGTTTTCCGATGTCAAAGCGGATGAAACCGTGCATTGGAGTGAGCTTGGTCAGCAAGCTGAGCGATTCGTGATGCTTACGGATCTTGGATTGTTAACCAAAACCAACGCGGATCTCAGCCGTGATGTGTTTGTGATGTCGCTCAAAGGACAGAAGCCCGTTGCCGGTGCAAGCGTCGAAATACTTGCACGAAATGGCAGCAGCTTGGCAAAAAGCACCACAGACGTGACGGGTCGCGCCGCGTTGCCGAAACCAACCGTCAGCGCCCGTGAACAACAACCCGTCGCCATCGTTGTGAGACAAGGTAAGGATCTGTCATTTATCCCGATTCGTCCGGGACATTTGCCCGCACTGGATTACTCGCGCTATGATGTGGACGGCGTGCTTGCATCCCGCGCCAAGGCGGTTGAAGCGCATTTGTTCACCGAGCGTGGCGTCTATCGCCCTGGCGACAAAGTCCATTTCGGTGGCATCGTAAAACGCCGTGATTGGCAGCAAGTCATCGAAGGGCTTCCTGTTCGAGCGATGCTAAGTGATGCAACTGGACGAAAGATCGCCGCACAAGATTACAAGCTTCCTGCTGATGGCTTTATCGACGGCATTTTTCAAACTTCAGAATCCCAGCCCACTGGCGTTTACGAACTGGCCCTTTGGGTCGGAGATCATGATTCCTTGAAATTTCTGTTAGGACGCATCCCGCTACGGGTTGAGGACTTCCGTCCCGACCGCATGAAGATGAAAGTGGATTTCGAACCAAGCTTGCCAAAAGGATGGGTGAAACCCAATGAGCTTGCGGCTAAAATTTCGTTAGAAAATTTGTTCGGCGCAGCGGCAGGAGATAGGCGCATCACAGGCATCATGCATTTGGATGCAGTGGATTTTCGTTTCCCCACATGGCCGGACTACCAGTTCTACAACAGCACACATTCTAAATCGTATTCCATAGCCGGCCGGAAAGTCGAACTCGGCGAGGTGAAAACTTCCGCCGAAGGAATCGCAGAGATGCCATTGGATCTCGCGAAGTTTGACGATGTAAATATGAGCGTCTCGCTGAATCTTGAAGCTTTCGAAAACGATGGCGGTCATGGTGTGCGCGAACAACGCAGCTTCCTTGTTTCCCCTGGCGACTACGTTGCCGGCTTCGATGCCGATTGTCAGTTGGATTACCTCGGCAAGGATGCTGGCGGAAAAGTAAAACTCGTCGCGCTTGATCAAAACCTAAAAGCCGTAGCCGTCGAAAACCTGCGCTATCGTATCAATGAAACGAGATATGTTTCCGTGCTTCGCAAGGATGACAATGGAAACATGAGCTATGAATCGCAACAACGTGAGACGGTGTTGAGCGAGAAAAAGGACATCAGCTGGAGCTCCGCTCCAACTGAGATAAATTTGGATACAAGCAAGGTCGGGCATTTCACCTTCCAAGTGATCAATGATCTGAACCATGTGATCTGCGAGTTTCCCTACCGCATCGTTGGAAAAGGCGATGAAGATAAAAATCTAGAACGGGAAGCCGAACTCACTCTAACCGTTGCAGATTCCAAAGTTGTGGCTGGCGCTGAAATCGAAGTATCCATCGTCGCACCATATGCAGGCGCTGGATTGATCACCATCGAACGTGATAAAGTTCTACACGCCCAATGGTTTAAAGCTGATACTAAGGCGAGTGTGCATCGTGTGAAAATCCCTGCAGGCTTGGAAGGCACCGTGTATTGCAATGTCTCGTTTGTACGTTCATTGGATTCACCGGATGTGTTCATGACGCCGTTGAGTTACGCCACCCAACCACTGACCATCCAGCCATCAGGCAGAACGATCAAAATCGACCTCTCCGTGCCGAAAGAAGTTCGACCGGGCCAGGAATTAAAAATCAACTACCGTGCAGATCGAGCATCTCGAATCGTCCTATATGCGGTTGATGAAGGCATTCACCAAATCACCCGCTACAAACGACCTGAGCCCTTGAATTTCTTTTTCCGCAAACAGGCACTCGAGGTCCGGACGCAGCAATGGTTTGATTTATTGCTGCCAGAATATCGCTTCATCAAAAACCATGCAGCCTTCGGTGGAGGCGGGGACGAAGGAGATATGGATGCTCTTTCAATGACCCTCAATCCATTCAAACGCAAACGCGATGCCCCAGTCGTCTGGTGGTCTGGGATCAAAATTGCAGGGCCTGAAAGCAGCGAAGTCTCTTACACGGTTCCGGATTATTTCGCCGGGACACTGACGATTATGGCCGTAGCTGTAACCGAAACTCGCGCCGGCTCGGCACAAGCCGCCTCAATGGTGCGCTCGCCTTTGGTGCTCACCCTAAATTCACCGACAACTATCACACCCGGCGACGAGTTTGTGGTTTCGGTCACTCTTACCAATCTGTTAGAAAAAGAAGGGCTGTCCAATGTCGCGCTCCGTGTCGAACCATCGCCGCATTTGCAAATCGTGGGTGACTCTGGAGCGGAAGTTTCCGTCGAGAAATCGCGCGAAGTCACCCAGCGCTTCCGCTTCAAAGCCTTGGACTCCCTCGGCTCAGCAAGCGTGAAATGCTTTGCCAAATCCGAGACGGAATCAGCAGTTCGTACGGAAACGATGAGCATACGCCCAGCATCGCCGTTCCGCACCCAAGTAAGAAGCGCTTACATCCGCACCGCGAAACACGAGCAAGAGGTCACTCGAAGTTTGTATGATGCTTACCGACGCAGCGAAGTCGTCGCATCTCCGCTACCTGTCGTGCTCGCGCTCGGCATGCGGGATTACATGAATGCATATCCTTACGATTGCACGGAGCAACTCACCAGCAAGGGCATGACCTTGCTATCCTATCGCGCCATGGAGGCTCTGCCGCAACAAGGCGATCTCACCACAGACACAATAGAAACGGTGATTCAACAACTGCAAAGCCGTCAGGGCAATAGCGGTGGCTTCGGTTACTGGCGTGGTAGTACAAGTGACAGTGATGATTTTCTCAATTGCTACGTCGCACATTTCCTAAGAGAAGCCCGAGACTCTGGATTCTCGATCGATTACGAATTGCAAAACCGTATATCAACTAAATTGAAAAAAATCTGTGAATCCGGAGAGATTTCCAATCTGGAAATGGCAGATCGCAAAGCTTACGCGATCTATCTTCTCGCACGCGAAGGACAGCGTCCGAATAGCTTGGCATCGTTGCGTGAAAGCTTGGAACGCTCTCATAAAGGCCTCTGGCAAAATCGCCTGTGTGGCAGCTTCCTTGCGGCCACTTACAAATTGCTCCAAGAAGATGACAAAGCGGCAGAGATTACGAAAACGTGGAAACTCGCTAAAGCCGATCAATACAAAAACGGCGAGGACTACTGGTCACGAGCTGAAGTCGATGCGCTGCTCTCGTTTGCGATTCGCGCACGTCATTTCCCAGATTCTGTCAAAGACTACGGTTATGCCGATTGGCAGAAACTCTATGGAGTCTTGTGGCAGGATCAATACAACACGATCACCGCTGCTTGTGCGTCTCTTGGCATGCGCGAGTTTGCCAAGGTCAGCAAAGCCAATGCGTTTGAATTCCAAATCCATGCGCTTCCACGTGCTGGCACAGCACCGATTTCACTTCTCAAAACCAAAGAGATTTTTGGAAGCGCGCCGTTTGCGGAAAATATGAAGGCGTTGGAATTCAAACTCGATCAGAAAGAAGGAGATCAAGGATTGTTCTATCAGGTCGTGGAGGAAGGCTTTGATCGCCAACTCCCAACCAAGGCCCAGAAAGACGGGATCGAAGTTTATAGAGAAATCACCACTCGCGATGGCAAGCCGATTGAAACCATCACGGTTGGCGATTCATTTAAAATGACCTTACGCGCCCGTAATATCAGCAACATCCCGCTGGGGAATCTGGTAATGATCGATCTGCTACCAGGTGGTTTTGCGATGGAGCCAGGTGCGATGAAAGCAGGAGTTGGAACGGTTGCAGGAACGGAACGGGTCGACATGCGTGAAGATCGCAATCTGTTCTTCTTCTCACTTCAAGGAGCCAAAGATTTGAAAATCGAATACGAACTTCGCGCTACCAGTGCAGGAGAATTCATGATCCCCCCGTTGTTTGCGGAGTCCATGTATGACCGCGGAGTGAACGGGGTCGGCTTAGGCAATCGCATCAAAGTTGTGACACGCGAGTGAAAATCAAACGTTACAGAATCCTACGCAGATTGATTTTCAGCAGCGGCATCATCTTGCTGCTGTTGGGAATCCTTTGGCTGACGATTCCACGTTGTGAACTCTACCGCGAAGACCTTACATGGTCGCCCGTGCTCCGAGATCGCGATGGAAAAGTCCTTCACCTTGGCTTGGCGAAAGACGACCGCTACCGCGTTCGCGTGCCGATCGATCAGGTTTCACCCACCATGCGTCGCGCCACTTTGGCATACGAGGATGAGCATTACTTTTCTCATCCGGGTGTGAATCCGCTATCGATGGCACGTGCGGTATTAGGCCGATTTCAGGGCGTCTCACGTGGTGGTGGATCGACCATTTCCATGCAATACGCACGACTGCGCTTTCAGCTGAAAACGCGAACCATCACTGGAAAGCTTCAGCAAATGCTCTGCGCGATTCAATTAGAGAAATATTATACCAAAGAGCAGATTCTCGAAGCTTATTTCAACACGGTTCCTTATGGCGGAAATGTTGAAGGAGTCTCTGCTGCAAGTTTGCTTTGGTGCGGGAAAGAATCCGATGAACTAGAACTAGCCGAATCCGTAGCACTGGTGATGTTGCCGCAACGACCCGCACTGCGACGTCCGCGCTCTGGCGTCGATGAATTGCCAGACACCATCGCAGCAAGAAATCGACTGTTAGATAAACTGAGGAAAACGGATTCCATGCTTGCGGATTATCGCTGGGAGCCTGTGCCGGTGCCGCGCGAGATGCCACACCTTGCGCGGCGCATGCGTGAATCCAAATCTGAATCCAGCATCGATTCGAATTTACAAACGATCGTCGAGAAAACGGTTCGCGATTATCTGGTTCGTGTGGAGGAAAAAGGCGTGGGCAACGCTGCGGTGATGGTGGTGGATGCGCCGTCCCGTGAAGTCCTCGCTTACGTGGGTTCGGGTGGCTTTTTCAACAGCGAGATCGAAGGCCAGATCGATGGACTGCGGGTCAAACGTTCTCCGGGTTCGTTATACAAACCGTTTATTTTCGGGCTGGGGATCGAACAAGGGCTACTGCATCCCAACACCTTGCTTGCCGATGCGCCGATGCGTTTTCATGACTACAATCCAGAAAACAACGAACGCGATTTTCTTGGTCCCGTGAAAGCAAGGGAAGCCCTTTATCGGAGTCGAAATCTCCCCGCTTTAAAACTGATGCAACAGCTCGATGGTAAGGGTCTGTATGGTTTCCTCAAAGATTCTGGATTGAGAATGGATCATCCTGCGGGACACTATGGCTTGGCACTTGGTTTGGGCGCAGCGCCTGCTACTCCTGAGGAAATGGCAATGCTTTACGCGGCACTCGCCGATGATGGACAAACCCGGTCTTTGGTCTTTGAACGCGGCGCAACTTCCTCTGCACCTAAACAATCTCAAATTCTCAGCGAAGGCACTCGTTGGTTGGTGCGCTACATGATGGCGGATTCCGCACAACGTGAGCCATTTTCTCAGCCAACGATTTCCTACAAAACCGGAACCTCACAAGGATACCGCGATGCATGGGCGATCGGCATCAGCGGACGCACGGTGATTCTGGTATGGATAGGGAATTTCGATACACGACCTAACCCATCATTCCAAGGTCTAACAATGGCCGCACCATTGATGCATCAATTATTTTCTCGAACCGCACTCGCAGAGCCGCTGCCTGCTGCAGCTGGTAGCGTGAAACAAGTAAAGATGTGCGCAGTTTCTGGAATGATCCCAAGCGAACATTGCAAACACCGATGTGACGGACATTTCTTGTCTGGGGTTTCTCCCATCATGCCATGTGATCTGCATCGCTTGATCTGGGTTGATCAACGCACCGGACTACGCGTCTCACCGCGAGATGGCGATTCTAACATCACTCCGCAAATCCATGAATTTTGGACACCTGAATATCTCGAACTTTTTCGTCTCGCCGGCTTGCCGCGTCGCGCTATCCCTCAAAGCGCAGATATGATCGCGCTATCCAACGATGCTCCAAAAATCATTTCCCCTCTCGGTGGGCATCTCTATCAAATCAGCAGCAATACTTCTGGCCTCATTTGCAAAGCAAAGGCCTCAGCGGGAGTAAATCGTTTGTTCTGGTTCGGCAACGGCGTCTTTCTCGGCTCAACCGCAGTAACTGAAGCATTCGTCTGGAATGATGCCGATGGCTTGAGCGAAATCCATGTGATGGACGATCGAGGGATGTCAGCGTCTACCAAAGTGCAGGTTGAGAGGTGATGCGAAGAATTCGAACCGCGGATAAACGCGGATGCACACAGATCGGATTCTATGAAAAATAAGAGAATCGCGTAAGCAGGCATTTCACAGAGTAACTGCTATTTACCTGAAAAATTTCAACCACTCGCCCTACTAAAATCCTTCCTTCCTCACAATCTTTGTCGTGGCCACGACAAAGATTGTAAAACGTGGCATGTGGATTTCTCAATTTATGAGTGGCTGACGCGGGATCTTCCGTCTGTAGGAAGTCTGTGCCAAACCTCTGGGATGTGTTTGCGGGCTTGGCGTAAGAATTTCATACTTCTACTTGAAGATTATCGCGCGAGGAAAGGCAGTTTATGCGTCCCTTAATGGCTACTTTTTCGTATTTTTGAGACTAATAACCCAATTAACGATTTTGATGAAAACTGGCGCAATTGCAGCAAATAGAAATACTGATGTTCCTACTCCGTAGATTAGGGCAAAAAAATCCGTAATGTAGACCACAATATATACCTATCAGCAGGCTGGTGATTATACCACATACTAGATAAGCATAAAGCATCATATCTTTAACACGATTGATCATAAACTAGTTATGGATATGTTTTGTCCGACAAAGTGTGATGGCGGCAGATTGCATCTACCCTACTAAACCATATTAATTAAAAATAGGCTGGGCGGATGCAATCCGCCGCCACGCTCACTTTCCGCAGCATTGACTACGCTCCGCTCCGTCCGGGCGGGATGCGGTTTTCTCCTCCGATAACCGATCATCTATTTGGAAAGTTCGCTAACGCTCACTTTCCGCAGCATTGTTTAAACTTCTTGCCGGAGCCGCAGGGGCAGGGGGCGTTGCGACCGGCGGTTTCGATGGCGAAGGTGGGCTTGCGTTTTGGGAGGTTGAGCTTGAGCTCGCCGCTGCCGGATGAATCGACTTGTGAGGGATCGACGTTTTCCAAACTACCGCTGATCGCCATGTTGTTTTGAGTGAGTTGAGTCTCACTGCTTTGGAGTTGTTTTGGCTGGCTGTGTAGCTGTTTGAGGAAATCGACAAGATTTGAAGCGGAGCGGAACAGGTTGCTGAGAGCTTCTTGTTTGATCGAATCCATCAATCTAACAAAAAGTTCGTAGGCTTCGTTCTTGTACTCGATGAGCGGATCTTTCTGACCTTGAGCGCGGAGGCTAACGCCTTCGCGGAGCGCGTCCATGTTATAGAGATGTGACTGCCATTGCTTGTCGATAGCGACTAGCACCATGCGGCGCTCTTCTTGATCGAGCACTTCGTATGGCAAGTTACGGACTTTGATCTCGTAGGTTTCTTTGACCTTGCTGACCAAGTAATCCGATATCTGCTCAGGTGTCTTTGATACATCGAGTTCTTCGATGGTGATACTGATCGGCAAAGTTGCGTTCACCCATCCAAGAAGTTCGGAGTGATCTGGAGCATCGTAATCACGATCGACGAGAAACTCATTCACTTTTGCAGGAATGGTTTCTTCGATGATTTCTGTAACAAGATCGCGCGGGGTTTCAGTACAAAGCACTTCGTTGCGGTAGCCGTAAACCACTTCGCGTTGACGGTTCATGACATCATCGAAATCCAACACGCGTTTGCGCCATGTGTAGTTGCGTTGCTCAACTCGCTTCTGCGCGGTTTCCACCGAGCGGTTCAGCCAAGAATGTTCAAGAGCCTCGCCATCTTTCATCCCGAAGCGCTCCATCATTGCGGTCATTTTCTCCGCGGCTGCGAAGTTGCGCATGAGATCGTCTTCGAAAGAAATAAAGAACTGCGAGCGACCCGGATCGCCTTGTCGGGCGCAACGGCCACGGAGCTGGCGATCAACGCGACGGGATTCGTAACGTTCTGTGCCCATGACAAACAGTCCACCAACTTCTGGCACACCTTTGCCAAGTTTGATGTCGGTTCCGCGTCCCGCCATGTTGGTGGAAACGGTGACCGCACCTGCTTGACCCGCTTGTGAAATGATTTCCGCTTCTTGCTCGTGGAATTTCGCGTTCAGAACCGAGTGCGGGATCTTCGCGCGCTGCAACATCCGTGCGAGTGTTTGCGATGCTTCAACGGACGCCGTTCCGCAAAGCACGGGCTGGCCTTTTTCGTGGGCTTCTTTGATCTTCTCGATCACTGCATTGAACTTCTCACGACGTGTTTTGAAAACCTGATCGTTCTCGTCAACTCGTGTGTTAGGACGGTTCGTCGGAATAGGCAATACATCGAGGCGATAGATGTCATGAAACTCTGCAGCTTCGGTTTCCGCAGTTCCTGTCATACCCGCTAGTTTTTCATATAGGCGGAAATAGTTTTGGATCGTAATCGTCGCGAAGGTCTGAGTTTCCTTCTCGATCGCGCAACCCTCTTTCGCCTCAACGGCTTGATGGAGTCCATCTGACCAACGGCGGCCCGGCATTTCACGACCCGTGTTGTCATCGACGATGATGACCTTGCCGTCTTTAACAACGTATTGGACGTCTTTTTCGTATACGCAATAAGCTTTGAGCAGCTGCGAAATGTTGTGGATCTTTTCCGCTTGAGCATCCATCCGCTGCTGGGCTTGTTCCTTCGCGGCGATCTTTTGTTCTTCTGTTAGATCGAGGTTTGTATCGATATCTGCAAACAAGGTGCCGAGATCCGGAAGAGTGAACGACTCAGGATCTCCAGGAGCAAGGAACTGGCGACCTATCTCCATGAGATCGGCATCATTGCTTTTTTCATCAATCGTGAAATAGAGCTCTTCCTTAATTTCGAAGAGATCTTTTTTGCGGGCGTCTTGATGCAATGAAAGCTCGGTTTTCTCAATAAGACGACGGTTTTCCGGCTCCTCCATGAAACGCATCAACATGCGGTTGCGGGGTTGACCAAGTTTGATTTTGAAAAGCATACGACCCGCGCCGTCCATGTCGCCAGCTTCGGCGAGCTTCTTGGCTTCGGCAGCGAAATCATTGCACAGAGCGGTTTGTTTTTTCACAAGCGACTCGATGAGCGGCTTGTATTTATCGAACTGATGAGAGGATTGTGCCGTAGGACCGGAAATGATGAGTGGTGTGCGGGCTTCGTCGATCAGGATGGAGTCGACCTCATCGATAATCGCGAAATAGTGACCGCGTTGAACTTGCTCGTCTTTCGTTGAAGCCATGCCGTTGTCGCGGAGGTAATCGAATCCGAACTCAGCGTTGGTTCCGTAGGTGATGTCACAAGCATATTGCTCACGTCTGTCCCATGGTGCCATTTGGTTTTGGATACAACCGACTGTTAGACCGAGGAAACGGAACAGCGAGCCCATCCAATCCGAGTCACGTTTTGCGAGGTAATCATTGACGGTGATGACGTGGACGCCGAGGCCGGTGAGCGCGTTGAGGAAAACTGGAAGGGTCGCGACAAGGGTTTTTCCCTCACCGGTTTGCATTTCGGCGATCATCCCGCGATGCAGAGCGATGCCACCAACGAGCTGCACATCGAAGTGCACCATTTGCCATTCGAGAGGATGCTCGTTAACCTGGATTTCCTTGCCGCACATTCGGCGAGCACCGTTTTTCACGACGGCGTATGCCTCAGGGAGAATGCTTTCCAAATATTTCGCACGTGTTTTTTGAAATTCGGGCTCGATTTCATGGAACGCCGCTTTGGCTGCTTCGATTGCTTCGGGATTCGGGCGAATGGACGAGGGAAGAGATGGGAATTCGCCACGGAGGTCTTTTAAGCGATTTTCCAAAACAGCTGCGGTGGTCGCCAATTCCTCTGCCGACATTCGTTCAATGACAGGTTTTGCTGGGGCTTGGAGTTCGTGATAACGCGCAAGGTGTGCCTGCCATTTCGCCGTCATTTCACGGAGTTTCTCCTCAGGTTCACGCTGCAGCGTTTGCTCGACTTCGTTAATGCGCACGACGGTAGGCCGGATGCGACGAATCTCGCGCATGTTTTTGCTGCCAACGATTTTTTGGAGAATCCACTTGATCATGAGAAATTGGGCTACGCCCATTACGGGCTGGGAGTGGGTGGATATACTGGACGGAGCGAGGAAGCAAGCGTTGGAATGCGATCTTGTCGCCCTACATCATGACTGGTTTTGTGCCATTTACCGTAATTATTTAGCTTATTACGCCTACCAGCCTAATACCAACGATACGCAGGGCGGTTGATAGGGGGCTTAAGGTGTAGAACCGCCCTAGATCAGAGCCGCTTGAATAACACATGCAAACCATCTAGCTTCGCTGCGTGTTGTATGATTCCCACAATCACTTGCAGAGTTTGAGGTTTGGGCAGCCCGCCACTGACCTGATCGCTGCCATGAGGGATGTAGGGGTTACGGGCTGCGTGGTGAATGCCACGCAAGAGGCGGATTGGGGAAAAGTGCAACTTCTGGCGGAGCAGTTTCCATTTTTTGTTCGCCCCGCCTATGGTGTGCATCCCTGGTTTGCTGACACGGTTTCGGAGGGCTGGGAGGAGCGACTGAGAAAATTGCTGTCTGATAACGAACATGCGACCGTTGGCGAGGTCGGGATGGATGGTTGGGTAAACGCGCCAAGTATGGAAGTGCAGCGGGTGGTGTTTACCGAGCAGATCGCTATTGCAGCAGACCTAAAGAGGATCATGACCGTGCATTGCCTGAAAGCCTGGGATGAGCTGTTTCGATTGATGGATGAAACCGATGCATGGCCGGAAAAATTTCTCATGCATTCATTCGGTGGGTCGATCGAAGTGGCAGGGCGCTTGCTAAAACGCGGGGCGTGGTTCTCGTTTTCAGGATATTTTTTGCAATCTCGGAAGCAAAAAGTGTTAGAAGTTTTCAAACTTTTACCGAAAGATCGGATTCTCTTGGAAACCGATGCACCAGAAATGGCGCCGCCTTTGGAGTTGATGGAATTTCCGATCGATGGTGATTTGAATCATCCCGCCAATTTAAGAGCGATCGCTAAAGCATTCGAGAAAGCGATCGGACTGGGAGCTCTTGAGCAGCTTTCAGAAAATAGTAAGCGCTTTTGGAATTTATAAACCCCTCCCGGAATCACTTCTGATCTAACTCGATGCCTAATTCTTTGAAGAGCATGATATCGAGTTCCAATTCACTCGGCTTAAGACATTCCGTATCCCCAAATTTAATAATCTGCGTCTGCTTTACGGTTTCACCGATGACAAGATAGAAGTCTCTTCTTCCTTGCAGACCGATGTATTGAGTAGCGATGACTTTTCCAAAAAATCGACCGTCTCCGCCCTCACTCGTCATCATTTCTCCCGACTGCGTTGAGTAGCCTTTGAAATTCAATCCGATTGCCTTATCGATATAGAGCTGGATTTCCTGATGCGTCATTGCGCCTATTCAAACTAAAATTAAAACAAGCTCAAGCTCGATTCTATTTTTGCATCCATGGGGGAAGTTTTTGCGGATCAGCACTGACAATAGTTGTTAGATATTTTCCTTGCTGATCGGCAGCAATAAGCAACATATATGAAGCGCGTTCGCGGCCGCGACTGACTTCGCCGATAAGTTTGTCGTTGTGCCGGATCTGAAATTCACCACCCGTCCAATTCGGAACTTCAGCGACTTTTCGAAAATCTAGTTCGATGTTTTCTCGCTCAAACTGAAAGTGGTTTTTGGCTGGAAGCAAGGACACGGCTTTGAGCGCATATCCTGTGGATTCGTAAGCTGGAATAGGGGCAATGGAGATTTTTGGAGGAAAGGGTTTACCGTCTGATTGCATGCGTTCAGAAGATTGGAGATAGATCACCACCACGTTAGAAGCACCTTCAGTGACTGAAATGCTTGAGCTCAATTTTCTATGACTAGGATGACTTATGGAAATGGGATGCGTACCGACGGGAATCATGAACCAACCCGTCTCGGCAGCGGGTTTCAATCCGCTCGGCACTAGTTTTTTTTCGGCAAGATGGATTTCAATAGTAGTTGTTGTAGGAATCATATTCACCACATTCAGAAAACCATAACGCTCTGTTTCCGCTGCGCTGAGAATGGGTATCAAGCAGGCTAGGGCTGTCGATAATCTAAAAAGAAATTTCATAATGCTTACTGATGCGTGGTTTACCATTCCGTATAGCTAGGCCATTCGAGTCGCGCTCGGGTTCAACGGTGAAATGAAACTCGCGAGTGGCACGTGCGAGACGCTTTCCCGATTTGGAACGAACTTCTCCCGCCACAACGATACGATAGGTTTTCGAATGAAACGTAACTAGATCGATGACTTTACTCATCAGCTCTTCTCTTCCCGCATCGTTCCATTCAATCAGATCGCTTGGGTTATCGTTATCGATGACTTTCGGAGTATTCTCATAAAAATCAGGATTACCAAAAAATGGTAAGTCCTCGGGATCGGATGAATCATGAATTTTTAATGGATCGATACTTAATATATTGAGATCCGAGTAGCCACGTAAAGGGCTCTGGTTGCGATGAGCAATAACCCTGTCGGCAAAGAGATCGCCAATGCTTTCAACATCACGCGGTTTGGCATCTGGTGCCATCGGATCCGCATTCAACGACACGCCGGCAATCAAACATCTCAGAACTTCGCGTGGTGCCGTATTGATATTGATGCGTCGGGCGTGTGTATGTGCTATATCGCTTACAGAGTTCAAAGAAAATAGATCTAAGAGCTGAGCTGCACGTTGCCCTTCATTGTCGAAAACAAGAAATTCAGGACGGCCTATCGCTAAGGTAAATCCGCCTCCAGCTGATGAGTTGGCCGTTGGGTTGCGCGTATTAACATCACTCCATTGTGCTGGATCATAAATATGTCCTAGTTCGCAGAGAGATTGATATCGACCTGAATTTGAAATAACCGATGGAGCCCGCTCGGGTTGATTGGTGGGATAAATGCCATTAGCATAGGGAGTGCCATCCGAATTCATGATTGCCGCTACGCCGGGTCGTCTTTGATCTCCCACTGGACGCATTCCAGGAAAAGAACTCGATCCGCTATCTGGCCATTGATTGATACGAACCTCTGCATAAGGTAGCGTTGGCTTCGTAGATGCGATGCTTCGCTTTAAAGCGCGACCTCCCCAATTACTATTTACATCGTAACTGTTAGCCATAACAGGAGATTCTATATAGATTGATGCTCGAGGATCTCCGAACTGACCGATGCTTGTGTCATGAGCTGGGGAGGCGTTTCCTTTCCATTTTCTTTCGCTCGCTCCCGCTCTCAATATACCTGAAGTGCGCTGCAGGCCACCGCGTGCGTAATCGATCTCTCGTTTATTCCACTTCAGGGAATAATTGCTTCGGGTCGTCTCTACAAAATTGAGTTGCGAGGGTGTGAATGCCCCCTGAGGGAATGCATAGATATATTCGCCAAGTGGAATGACCAAAAAGCCATTAGGCGGCATGGTAATAATGAGAGGCGGGTATTCTACGGGAATAAAATCCTGTGTTGATGCCGGTGGGATATTGATTTTATGCCGATTCATATTTGTGAAACGTAATTCGCCACTGATAGGAAGTTGGCTTGGATTCCATAGTTCAACAAACGTTTCCATCTTAATGTTTACATTCCCGTTGGAATTCGAAATCCATTCGTATCGATCAAAGAGCTCGTTGACGAATGGATAGCTATCCACACCTCGGAAACCGCTGCCATAGGTTGGATTACTGTCGGCATCTGCATAATCGATCATTGATGCGGCGAGAGTATTTATGTAATCTGAAGAAGCAGGAAACCCCCCTCTTCTAGCAGAAAATTTGGGTAAATTTCGGGAGATATGATCAGATAATCCTGTTACATCGCAGCTGGCAACAAAGGCATTCAGGTCTTGGGCTTTTTGCCCAGCATCCGGGTAATCATAGCCATGCGGAATCATTTTTGGTTCAGGCGATTGTTCAGGCAGATAAGTGATATATGGCTCAATCCGACTTGCCTGAATTGGATCTAGCCAATTTCTCAGTGATGCTGATGTGCGTATGGAATTACGCTTTTCATTCATAATTGATGGCATACTTCCTTTAGACGATGCAGATTGAAAAATAGTAGAGGGATCCATTTCCGCGGTGCTGATGCCCAGATTACGAGCCACCGCAGCAACATGTTTTCCATCAATCCTGCCGCTTAAATCCTCAATCCAAAATGCGTAGCGAACGGTAGTGTTGTTAGCTTGATCAGAATCAGCAGGCAGCTCAATCCATTGAGCTCGTGGAATATTTTGATCGTGCTCAGTGATTGGGGTCAGCGTTTCTGCAGATAAAGCGTATTGGGTTAGATGTGGAATCAACTCTCTGACTTCGATCTGTAGATCACCTAGGGTTCGCCGTGATGCATGACTAAATAATGGGATTGCCTGCCATGCATCATTTTCAAAAACCGCTCCATAAGTAAAAAATTGTTCGCGATATCCAAGGGGGCGGTGATGGCTTGGGATCGTGGGATGGCTTGGGTCGTCTACGCGGAAGGCTAATGAGTCATCACGACATGAAATTTCTGATATCAAAGAAAGAGCATTTGATAGCCCACTATCCACGGCAAGCTCGGCTTGTGTGGCAGCGGAATACGCGCGTGCAGTTTTCCCCTCTAGGCTGACCATGGTTAACATACCAATAGACAACAGAAAAAGCCCACTGATTGATATCAGGACCATCGGTAGGGCAATGCCAGCCTTCATGAAATAATATTTAATTTTTGGCATTATTCCCCGATGCTTAGATTACATGAAACCGTGCGTATCATTTGCCGCTCGCTTTCATTAGGTGATAATGTGAGACGATTCCATTCCGCCTCGTTGACGTAGCGAGCTGAAAAGGATTCATCTATTGTACGGATCGTGAGATTGATGTGAGAACTCTCGCAATCGATGGTTTTATCCCACGGCTTTTCATTTCCTGTTTTTGGATCCAGATACATAGGGATCGCTTTAAAACTGAGTACGAAATCTAGTATGGGCTCATCTATGGTCGGATCAACTTCTGGAAGCTCTGCGGAGCTACCTGCTTCGATAAAACTCTGTGTTTCTTGTGAAGTAAGAATTTTTCGGAACAGTTTAGGAACCACCCTTTTATTCGCACTTTCTGTGAATGTCACATAATAATAACTAGCCGCGATATCGCTCTTCGAATCGGTTCTTCGCTCAACTTCAGGAAGTGTTCTAACAAAAACTATTTTATCAGAATTCATTGAGTCGCCTTGATTAGAGGAACGATGTATTAATGGAGTATCTGATAAGCGAAGCGATAATTCGGATTGAAATATCTGAATGAACGCCCGAGATTGAGATAAGTGATTCAGAGATCGCTGAGACAAGGAATATCCATTGGTTGATTGCGATACAAGAGATGCCAACGCAACCAAAATCATGGATGTGATTACCATTGTCACTAACAACTCAGTAAGAGTTAATCCGCACAAATTGGCTCGATTACATGGTTTTTTATTCTCTTCAAATTTCATATCGCGCACTGATAAATTGATAAGTCAGTATTTTTTGTTTGTCGGGTGAAGCTTTGGCTGGGTGTTGAATTTTTATTATAACCCGAGCCAATGGTAAAATATCTGAGTAGTAATGGGTCTGAACGTATGGAGAAGCTTCCACCGTGACCAAATAGACCGCCTTCTCATCATCCTGTCCCATCAACGTTCCTTGTTGATCGTAAAACATGTTGATCGTGCTCTTTGGATTTTCTATGGATGGAAATATTAATTCGTCCTTCAAATCGGAGTATTGTGTAAGACTTGCCCAATCATTGATGATTCTTCGTTTCACATCACCCACTATCCATGCAGATCGGGTATCAGCTTCCGCGTCTTGACGTGATTGATGCGCTCCCCCTGTTGCTCCAAGGATCAGTGGAACGCTGAATGCGATGATCGATAGCGCGATCACTACTTCAGTGAGGGACACTCCGCGTTTTTTTCTATATTTTATGGTTCTTTTCGTTTTCATCGCGTGGTGCTTTGTGTTTTGCCAGTCAAACGATTCACTAAAAGTAAATCAAAGACCGGCTTACTATCTGATCTATCAGCGGTTTGACCCTTATCCAGCTGAGCAATCGCGATATGAATGGCTGTACCAGCAGACGGATATTCGATCTGGCCATTCGGGGCAAAAACGATCATATGACATTCGGTCTCTTTCCCGTGGTCTTGAATGTTCAATTTTTCTTCGTGATCCAGGATGGTCAAAGCCTCGCACTCCATCATGGCATTTGAGATAAATTGCATATTCTTTGGCAGCTTTGACCACCGTTGTAACAGCGAGGTCGAGCCATGTTCATTTTCAATTGCCGTGTATTTGCCGTCTTTTTTCTCAATCTCTGACAATGACAAGGCGCAAAGTCCATTTGCTCCGCTTTCCCTATCAGGAATGATCAGAGCCGTATGATTGCGTGTGGCAATGGCATGCGCTCTTGCTTGTTGAAGATGATTTTTAACGATTTCTCGTGAAGTTCTACGCGCGTTACTGGACGTGCCAGAAATCACCGGAATGGCTATTCCTACTAATATCGTAAAGATCGTAATTACCACAAGTAACTCGATGAGGCTGAATGCCAAAAGAATGCCATTCTTCCGGCACGCTATGGATACACAGGGGGGCATGTGAACGCGCGTGGCGATATCCAGTTTTTTTTGTTAGGACAAAAAAGTAAATCAAATAATGGTTATCGCTATTTCTTTTCCGACCCCTTTAGGGCTATGTCGTTTTTGAATGAATAGATTACCTGCCTCACTAACTATATTTGCAGGTCGATTCGTATCCTAATTCACTGGCCTATTTCGTCGGCTTCCAGAGAATCTCCGGTTTTACTGAGCTCGGCTTTCCAAGCCGCTACATTCGCCCCATGATCCACATTGAGTAAAATCGACAAGGCTGTCTCAGCCTCACCCGCAAACTCTTGAACCCCGGCTTCAATCGTCTGGATGAGTAACGAAGCCCTCTGTTTTGGTTTTTTACACTCAAAGATTGCATTGAATATCTCTTCTTTGGATTTTTTGTTTATCCTTGGATCACTCAAGTAGCTAACCAATTTATCGAGTTGCTCACCTTCTGCCACATTACTCAAATGTGACGCGACTAGAGTTTGCTCTGAGCCTTTGGACTCCGGAAATAATTCGAGCAAGTCCGCTGCTTTGTCATGAACTGGGCGTTCCGATGCCACAATTTGAGTGATCATATCCTCGCTTGCTGTAATTTTATTGTTGGCGTTTGATGAGGCGCCATGTGCTTCTAAGAGCGAAAGTTCATTGCTAGTATTTCTATTTGGTAACTTGGCTTGGAGCTCGATAGATTTTATATTGCTGTCAGTTGCCAACAGATTTTCTTTGTTAAGATTTTTAAGAATAACAACACCTGTAATCAAGAACACGGCGCCCCCTAAATACCAAAGAGCTAATGGACGCTTCATTTTACGTGTTCCCGTTTCTGCCATGGCTTTATTATTAAGTGATGTTTTTTGCTAAATTAAGATTGATTAGATCCTGCACGCCTTGAGCTATTTTTATTTTTTAAGTCAGACATAAGAAATCTCACCATTGTGGCAACCATGGAGAGATTTCTATAAATCAAAATAATTTGCTAGGACTAGTATCCTTCGACACTGCCACCAACATAAAACCCGGGATATTTTGCTGTATTAGGCATCACATAATTACCGCGAAGCACAGGAGCTCCTCGTGTTAGGATTATGCTTTGAAATTTCACGGTTCGATTTGCACCATAAGCATCTGGATCCATAAAGCTACCGGTCACCAGACCCGTTTTCTGATTGATCGCAATTTTAACGCTCTTTAAGTTTGGCAGAACCGGTGTAACTGTGGTGCCCGCAACGTTAAATGACTGTGAAAATGGCGGAGCAGAAAGGCCTCCATTCGTTGCAGTCCATATACCATCGTTAAAAGTTAGGTCAAAATTAGGAAGTGTTGCCGTAAAATCCGAGGCATTATACAGCCCGCTCTCGGCAGAGGCAGTTAGATTCACATTAGTAAAGCCATAAGTGTCCGTTGTCTTTGCTAAGCCCGCGCGCTTAGTCCAATCTAAATCAGCTGTCACTGGTTTTTCTGGATCAATTCCATTAATACTTAATCCGCCCTGTAAGGCTCCAGCGCCTTTATAAAGAGGTATCCAAATAGGTAAGGTTGCTGGCGTATCTCCCCATAGGCTACTTACCGTTGTAAATTTGCTGCCATCTGAAAGCGTACCCGCGATGCGTGCTTCTCCGGTGCTGGCAACTACATTCATGGAGAAATATCCATAACCCTGTGAAACTTTTGCGCGCGTATTAGGCGTTACAGGTCCGACAGGAATATTCAAAGCTAGATCAACGGCATTGGTCACCAAGCTCACGTTATATTGGCCTGCATAGGCAGAAGCTTGGTTAGTTAGCGACCAGCGATTGCTCCATGCACTAATCTGTGCTGTATTGACTCCATCGGAAATAGAATTAACCAGCGAATCAAACTCGAAATCGTTGGTTGGTGCGCCTGTTAGATCCATATCAAGCGTCAGTGTCAACGGAGACAGATTTCGCCTAGGAATATTAAGAACGAGATTGCCAGTCTCATTGAACTGACCAGCAAATTTATATACAAGAGGCTTAGAACCTGATCCTGCCATAGTGATTGTGCCAGTAACTGTTCCCAATCGACTGATCGTCATCGATATGACGCCTCCCAAGTTCGAATTTAATCCCGCATTCGCATCAATGCGTCCGTTTACTTTTATACCGCTTGCAGGGATGACGCCAATGAATGGATTCAAAACGGTTAGTTGCACGGTTTGGCTTTCGATAAAATACTGAGAGTTGTATATCTTAACTCGGTATGATCCAGCTTGCGCATATTTAACATCATTTAAATCCAAAGAGCTTTGGTTGGCTCCTGGAATGTCTTTCTGATTGAACTGCCACTGATATAATAATGGTTCGGAAGGCGCTTGGACGGATAGAGCTGGGACGAATGGCATCACCGCAGGGGGTATTCCATCGTAACCAATACGATTGTCTGATGCGACAACGTGTAATGATTTATCGCTACCAGCTACCGCAACGAAAGGAGAGGGACTGGCAGAAACCTCGATTTCCGCTGGCTGATACCAAACTCCAGGGAAAGATCCGCCCAATAGTCTAGCGACGCCTTTAAAGCCTGAATTACCATAAAGATTGTTGAAATTTCCTACTACTATGGGCCTCGCAAAGAGATTTGCTGAACCAGGACCGCCATTAAAATCGCTAGCAAAAGCAAGCACTCCGCTGGCATCGCCTTTTGGCGTGAAAGATGTGTCTAAAGAACCATCTGGCTCAAGACGGGCTATTCCTGAGCGAGGGATCCCATTATATGTCGTAAATGAGCCTGCAATAAGCATTCTCCCATCAGGCTGGCGAGTCATTGCGCGTATCGTTCCATTAGCACCGGTAGAATTTCCGTTGTTTGCTGCTGGGAATGTGGCGTCGTGTGTACCAGTTAGACTATCAAGTCTGGCGATTCGGCCTACGGTTGCACCGTTATAATTCGTGAAATCGCCAACTACTGTGACAGCAAGCAGCACAGGATCGAGTACACATGCATAAGCATGATTGTTGAACCCAGTTTCACCAGAGTTAAAAGCAACATCCACAAGTCCTGTATCATCGATTTTAGCAATTCTACCGCCAAGATCGGTAAACTCACCAACGATGACAGCATCACCGCTATCGACGGCGATGTCGTTTACCCTTGCATTCGGACCTGGGGTCAGGATCCAATCTTCATGGGTGGTTAATGCCGTTCCGTCTCGGCTCACGCGCACAACGTAAGGTTGAGTCTCGTTATCGAAAACTTTGATAAAATCTCCCAAGGCATAGTAGCTCGGGGGATCAAACTCACCGGCGAGCACGAACCAATCTTCGAGCTCATTTCCTTCGCCAATACGGCGAAATAATGTGGCCGTATTGAGCTGAAGCACGATACTTCCAACTGGAGCTTGAACTAGAGTGAGAGCGAGACGGGCTTCTTGGTTAAACACTTCCGTTTGCGGCACCACACCGCCGCCGCTAATTCGAGTTAATTTTCTAACTGGCGAGTCAAAGCCATTTCCTTCTGCGCGTTCGGTAGCAAGCTGGATGCGAGGCTCGGCAAATCTTCCGGCTGGGTCAGTCGTTAAGGCGTCAAGCACAAGATAACGCAATCTTGGGGCTGAGAATCCGAGGCTATTGTGACTGAAATTTAGGAAGTCGCCAGTAATAATGTACTGGTAACTGTCTTCGTTCAGCTCCGTTGAGATACTGTAGACCGCTCCATCGGGTCCCCATATCAGAGGAGTCGTGGCATTTAGATCACCAAAATTACCCGCTTCAATCAAAGCGACAACTGATTCGGACATGAAAGTTAAATCCAAGGTGCCATCCGCATTCAACCGCGCTAGGTTTCTCCAAATGACCGTAATGCCAAGAGAGTCGCGATATCTAACGTTTCTTTGCTGAATTTGAAAAGTTCCCCCAATTAAAATTTTCCCGTCTGCTTGAACCGCAGCTGCTCTGATATCTGGGCTTGGCCCTATGAATTGCGCACTGAGAGGCAATCCACTGCTATCTAATCCTATGGGGTAATTCTTGAAATTTAGAAAATTGTTATCAAGAGAACCTGGGGTTCTTAAAGATCCATTTATCAGTTGGCCCAGTTGTTGCGCGTTTAGGTTGGTAAATAAGCAAATAATGATCAAATAAAAGGCTGTAACTACCGGGCTGATATTGAAGGAAATTCTCAGGGATTTCATAGCTGACATTCGAGTTTGAGGCGGGAATTTGGGGATGCGAAGGGAGCCACTAAGGTATTTACCCAGCAACTACGAACTACTAGCTATGGTAAAAACCAAGGCGGGGGAAGTATTTTTTTAAAAAAGTCCATCATAACAAATCGGAAAATCCACAGAACATCCGCGATTCAAGCGCTGGTAATTCAGGAAGGAGAGTGGGGTGATCTAAGTGGGTTTTAAGGATGTGATGAAACTCATCAGAGGTTTTCATGCGGCGAATGGCGTGTTCGAACTCCGGATCTATCCCATCGCAGATGTAAATCAGGGTCTTTTTCATGCGTTGGATGTGACCCAAGGGGTCGAAAGACGGGGCTTCTTTGGCTAATTCCTCGGAAAGTTCGTGGATATAAGCGAGTAAATCCCGGTAACTAGGCTGAAAGGGCGCGGTTTTTTCAAAAGCGGCACTGATTTGTGAAAAAAGCCATGGATTACGTATTGCGCCGCGTCCGATCATGAGTCCAGCGGCCTTGGTTTGCTGATGATATTGCAAAGCGGTGGTTCGGTCGACCACGTTGCCGTTAGCGATCACTGGGCAGGAAAGCGTATCAACCGCTAGCTTTACCAAAGTTGGACGGACAGGGGTTTGGTAGCGATCAGCAACCGTGCGACCATGGATTGTCAAGCCGTCGATACCGTGTTTACGAAAGGTTTCCAGCAATAAGGGAAATTCATCTGGACTATGAAATCCGAGGCGGGTCTTGACCGTGAAGCGCCCCTGAATGGCATCGCGTAGGGCGCCGAGGATGGTATCGATTTGATCAGGAAAGCGCAGCAAGCCCCCGCCGGCGTTTTTCCGATAAACCACAGGCGCAGGGCAACCGAGGTTAAGATCGATCCCAGCGACGGGATATTTTGAAAGTTCTTTCGCGGTGCGAGTGAGTTCTTGGATATCGCAGCCGATCATTTGAGCGAAGATGGGGCGACCGGTGGCATTTTCTGAAATGGATCTGAGAATATAGGTGTTTAGGCGTGAATGGATGTGAACGCGAAAGTATTCCGTAACGAACCAATCTGGCAGACTGCGTCGTGCTAGCACTCGCATGAAGGGCAAATCCGTCACGTCCTGCATAGGCGCAAGCACCAGGGCAGGGCGGTGATTTGGGAGTAGATCGCGCATGGCTAGAATCAGGAAATGGTTTGACAATCAAACAAGCTTCTCAATGGTTGTTGCGATTAACAACCAACCAAGACCAGTGGAAAGCGATTTGTTGCATACGGAAAAGATTTTATCGGATCGGAAAACCTTTTTCCTCGATCTGAAACAAAACTCTCGGGGAATGGTTGTGAAAATCACTGAGGACGTAGGAGGTAATCGCGACACGATTATGGTTCCTGCGGAAATTCTCGGTGATTTCATCGCTGCGCTCTCTGACATCAAGTTGACGGCCGACGAGCATCAATAAGCCATTCGTTAGGTAAACGAAATCCATCCAAGACGAGGTTTCAGCTTGATGGATGACTGACTTGTCACAACCATGAGCCATATCGGCATGAACCAACGCTCCGTCAATATTGCCCGCTTAGTCTACCTGCTCGTTTGCCAAGCGGGCGGTGTGTTAGTCGCGCTTACCACAGAAGGCACGGGTTTTGATGTTTCGATCACCCATGGTTTTTTAGCGGGTTCAGCAGTTGGTCTTGTCTTTATCGGAATAGATAAGCTCATGGAGGGCTTCACACTGCGTGGATTCTCAACTGCAACCTTCGGTCTTGGTGTTGGCTTATTCTGCGCATGGTTGCTGACACGAGTGGAAATTTCTGCACTGTTAGAATTGGCACTTCATGAAACGATTGAAGCGAGTGATGACGGAGAAAGCTTGGTGAATTCCATACGTCTCGCCATCGACGTAACTTTGTTTGCAAGTTTGGGATTTATAGGCGCGATTTTAGCTTTGCGCGGGAACCGAGAAGATTTCGCCTTCATTATCCCTTATGTGCGATTTCGCGAAGACGCGAGCTCTGGTCAACCCATCGTGTTGGATGCCGAAGCCATCATGGACGGCAGAATTCTCGCTTTGATCGGATCGGGATTTATCGGATCTAGATTAATCGTCCCGAATTATGTGTTAGAAGAAATCCAAACACTGGCAAATGAAGGCGAAAGTAGCCTGCGACAACGCGCACAACGCGGTTTGGATCATTTAGATAAAATGCAAAAGTCCTCGGATATTCAAATATCTATACATGAAGCGAGCGCTTCTTTGGGGGCCCAAAACATCCATTCTCGCCTCATTGATACTGCTAAATTTCTCGGCGCCAAATTACTCACGCTTGACGAAAGCCTAACAAAAATTGCGAAGCTGCAGGGTATCTTTGTTTTGAATTTAAATGAACTTGATATCGCCCTGAGGCCATCTATTGCCGTTGGGGAAAGGCTACACATCGCACTTGTTAGGCCGGGCAAAGAGGATCACCAAGCGGTTGGTTATTTACCAGACGGGACAATGGTGGTGGTCAATCTCGCGACAGAAAAAATCGGCACTTCCGTGAATGCCGTTGTCACCTCCACTTTACAAACGCAAACGGGCATTTTGGTTTTCGCTGAATTACTAAAATAAAAGTCCCAGCCTCATTCTTTATCTATTTTGAAAATGACCCTCCAAGACATCGCCTCTCGCTTCATTCTGCCCGGGCCTGTCGTTTACCATGAAGAGATTGCTACGGGTCTCATCAACACGACTTTTGCAATCACCTGCCGAAGTGGCAAAACGGAGACGCGATTCATTCTCCAATCGATCAACTCTGCTGTTTTTCCCGACCCGGAAAAAGTGATGGAAAATATCTTCCATGTCACTGGCCATATCGGCACGCATGATCCTCACACAGAACAACTCTGCTTGATTCCTTTGCTGGATGGCAGAAGCTGGCTGAAGCTCCCAGATAACACCGTGTGGCGCTGCTATCCGTTTCACGAAAACACCGAAACCTTTGAAAAAATCGATTCGCCTGAGCTGGCATACCGTGCCGCAGCAGCGTTCGGGCATTTCCAAGCACGTCTAGCAGATCTGGATCCGACGACCCTTCACGAAACCATTCCAAAATTCCACCACACGCCAACCTATTATGCAAAACTGCTTGCGGCGGTGGAAAAAAATCCCGTCGAGCGCCTTGCCGGAGCTCAGGCCGAGGTCGATTTTATCATCTCACAGAAAAACCTGACGACTTTACTAACAGATGCCGGGCTACCGCTGCGCATCACGCACAACGATACGAAAATATCTAACATTCTATTCCCTACAAATCCAAACTTGCCGCCAATCGTCATTGACCTTGATACCGTGATGCCCGGCTTGGCATTGTTTGATTTTGGCGATCTCTTGCGCTCCGCTGCCTCAAGTGCCGCGGAGGATGAGCAGGATTTGCGAAAAGTTTTCGTTGATGAAAAACTTCGTAAGGCATTGACCGATGGTTACCTCTCTACCGCCGGTGAATTTCTGACGCCCGCAGAACTAGAACTACTGCCCGTGGCTCCAAAAGTCATCACATTAGAACTCGCCACGCGCTTCCTCACCGACCACTTGCTTGGCGACACCTATTTCAAAACCAAATATCCTGGCCACAACCTAGTAAGAGCGCGCAATCAGTTGAAATTATTGAAATCCATATAGCCGTAAAATTTTAAACCTTAAGGGAACCACGCCCGCAGCTACTCTGATTTTTTCGCCCCTGTTGCTATGCGCCGATTCCTACTTGCGTAACCCCACGATACGGGTCGAAGCTTTTCTCAGAAATCAACCACACGAATCTCATGCAACTCACTCAAACAGCATACGGAACCTGGAGCGGCGGACGCTTCATGCACTTCGGAGAAACCCTCTCTGAAGAGCGTTTCCTTGGCTGCATCAAAACCGCTTACGAATCCGGAATCCGCACCTTTGTCACGTCCGATGTTTACGGAAACGGCAAGGCCGATGAACTTCTCGGGCAGGCGCTCAAGGGAGTGGATCGGTCCACCTACTCCTTGGTCGGCATGATCGGGCATGATTTTTATGAAGGTCAACGCAAGGGCTCGCAGGGCTATCCGCGGTTTACCGATCCTGAATTGCGCGGCCCAGAGGGCTACGATGCTTTCGTCCAACACGCTACACGGCTTTCCCTTGAGCGCTGCGGCACGGATCATTTCGACCTCCTGATGCTGCATAACCCCGATGTCCACGGCTACACCTCACAGGCGGTCTGGGATGCCATGGCGCGCGCCAAGGAAGACGGCCTCACCCGACAGCTGGGAATGGCTCCGGGTCCTGCGAACGGCTTCACTCTTGATCTGTTAGATTTCTTTGAGAAGTTCGGTGAAATCATCGATTGGACCATGCTGATTCTCAATCCGCTTGAGCCGTGGCCTTCCAACCTCCTGCTACCCGCTTGCCAGAAACACGGGATCAAAGTGCTCACCCGCGTCGTGGACTACGGTGGCGTATTCCATGGCGATCTCGGTGACCCTCCTGTTTTCAAACCCGGAGATCACCGCACCTACCGCCCGGAAGGGTGGGTCGGACACGGCTTGGAAAAAGTCGCGCGGATGTCTCCCATCGCGCAGAAACACAACCTCACCTTGTTAGAATTCGCATCGATCTGGAACCTTTCCCAATCGCCAGTCGAGTGCGTTGTTCCCACCTTCATCCAGGAAGCCGGCGAGGGCGCCAGACTCATCGAGGACAAGATCCGCGAGTTTGGAAACATGCCGGACGTGCGTCTAACCCCAGAGGAAGTGGAGGCCATCCGCCTGATCGGTGACAACACCGGCTGCATGACACTCAAAGGCGCCAGCAAACGCCACGCCACCAGTGAGCGCTGTGACGAGTGGCCCATGCGCCAGGAACTCCTGCAACTCGCACAACGCGAAGGCCTAACCACCGACTGGTAAGACCCGCTTCTTCCCAACCGCTTCTTCCCGACGGCTTCTTCCCGCCTCGGAAATTTCCTTGATCTCGTTCCCCAACGAGTGCATATCACCCCGCGACTCACTGAGTTTTCCCAACGGAGGGGTGGTAGAGTGGTCGATTGCGCCAGTCTTGAAAACTGGAGAGCCGAAAGGTTCCGTGGGTTCGAATCCCACCCCCTCCGCCATTTAACTCCTTTATTTTAAAAGGGTTACACGCACAAAGCCTGATCTAGGCAGTTGTCTCCCACATGCACCAAAGCGCCCCAAAATGCGGCTAATAGGTTCTTTTTAGTGTAAGCAAAGTGTAAGCAGTTCAAACTAGTGTAGCTGCGCAGGTAGGGCGGGGGCGGTACGCTTATTACGTTCCGAGTTGATCTGAATCCAATAGCTCTCCACTCAAAAACCGAGAAATAGGGGTATCAGTCTTTTTCTAATCTTTTTCAAACTTAGGTGATAAAGCCCGCCATTGCTTAACTAGAAAGGCGGTTGATAAAAGAGACTCTCTTAAGTTATCGGCACTAAAAAGAGGTTAAACCGATTGATCGTTTCAATAAGAAATATGACCGTGCGCAGCTTTTATGCAATTCAACGCTCAAGTCCATTCAGATTATCTCCTAGTTGCCTTACTAGTCATCATCTTTAGTCAGTCCAAACAATAGCTTTGCAGATGAATAGATCGCGGACATGCCCGACATTGCCGCCTGCGCCCATAGGCGTTTGCGACGGTAATAATAGAGCATCAGCTCCCATGATCCGCGCTTCTTTTCTCAACCCCTCCATTGGATCTGTGAGGTTATAGCGTGCTCCGGAATTGGCTTCGACTGTTCCGATGATCTTATATGGGCGCTTCAAATTAATTGGATCAAGAATTTCAATCGGATAATCCTTGGGCTTCGCTGCCAGCGCTGTGCTCGTATAGTTAACCGCTTTAGTATGGACGCAGGAAGAGAGTAGCAACGGTGCAAATGGAGAAATTACTAAGCAAACGTATTTGATAATCATAAAACACACAACAGATATTAGGATTGCTTGTGCGCAAGCAGAAAAATAATTCAGATTGCCTCTACAGAGTGACTCGCTAAAATAATTTCGTGGAAAAAATACCCAAATCCTTAAAAGCTCTAATCATAGTCCTGCTAAAGGTCATATTTTATGTTTACCTGCTAGGTCTTGTGATTACCGCTCCCTTTTATAATTGGAAATATGCCCAGAAAAATGGATTTGGGAAATGGCTTTTGGTCGGAGGATGGGTTTCTACAGCGCAATCTATAGTTTGGCCTTATTATGCGTTCGAAATTAAGGATTCAGTTGGCTCTCTTCCTTCTAAGATTACAGCAATCGACGTTAATGACGTGGCACTAGATCTCATTAATCTTTTTCATGACGGAAAAATTGAAGAATCGTCAAAAAAAGATGCATTTATGGCTATAATGGCAGGTCAGCTCTATGAACAATTTAACGAAATCGATTATGGTTTTCGGATCAAAGAGTGTTCTGAAAAATGGCGATTCTTTGAAGATGGGAAATACAGAATTCTTGTTGGCTCTGTTTACAAAAACAAAAATGAATCATCCATTTTTGTTTGGCTATGGGAAGGTGCGGGTGAAAAACAAAAGGTTATTTATTTGAGTTTAGGCAACGAAGTCATTGTTGGGAAAGAATATCCAAAAGGTATAATTCCTTATAAAAAATAACACTCAGAAGAATCTGCCGCTTTTATTACATCGGTTGCTTTCGTTGCGTAATCTGGTGATTTCTCTGGTGCACTAATTTCTTCAAAGTCGGTTTTGTGCTGGGTATTGGTTGCGTCGAGAACGTTAATCGTGTCGCCATCTGCAACGCTTGCCACCATGCTTTTGATCTCATCGGCTAGGCACAAACCTGCCAATAATGAAAGTAAAGCTGTGATCGTTGTTTTAAGCATGATTTGAATGATTATGAATTATAAGCTTATACGGCTAATAGCCTAGCTACTGCATCCACAATCCAAAACTTTGCACCATAGGTAGGATTTTCTGCCGTGGGTAAAAACAGGATGTAGCAGATAACATGAAATAGGAATAAAAAGAAAATCCATTTAGAACCCGTTAAAAAATCAATTATTGCACCAAAGGGGATCATTCCAGCTATGGTGCAAATTAAATAGAGGTAATTATCAGTTTTGGAATGGCTGTTGACAGATATTTCAAGCGCGCGGGTGGTGACTAGCGGAAAGTAGAAAGAGAATGCAATGGCGGAAGCGATAAATGGTAAGATTAGAGAAAGGAACAAGCATTCAGATGAATCAGATAGTTTTACAAATACTTTGCCAGCTCCAAAAACAACCGCACAAAATACCACATTGAATAGAATCAGTTTAGCTGCAAAAAAGATTTCGTAATCTGCCATATCAGAAATGTTATTTTTTTGTGACTATTTGGCAATAATATCCAAGAATAACCATGCTAGGTCGCATCTTTTTCGACATGAGACTTAGTCGGTCTACTTCTGCATTAGCTCTTATCACGTAACTAATGAGGACGGCGAATCGATAGTGCATGTAATCGGTATTTAGTGGAGTGATTAGCAAGTTTCTAATCCCTTTTAAGTGTGTTATTGAGAGCATGGAGGAAATGGGTATCTCTAGATATACCCCATTCCCCCACTATTTTGCTGGGGCTTGATGGATTATTAAATTGAATTTCCCCATTATCCCACTTTGCTTCATTTTATAAGGGTTTGTGAATGATTTGATTGCCCACGCTTTCCCACTGACTCGCGCATTCCCGCTTTCTATCGTCGAAAGTGTCCTCGCTCATTTTGTGGGTTTCTATTGCTGCCTTTCTCCATGCGGCCACGCTCAGCTGTGGAAGGAGATTCAGAATCATCTCGCAAGTGTATTTCTTCTTTGCTCCTGGCTTACCCTTGGTGTGTGCCATCATCCCATCCTCAGCTTTGACCACACAGGACGTGATCGGTTTCCCTCGGTGAGTTCGTCCAACCTCGACGGTATCTAGTGAGAAACAAAGCGGTGGAATTGGTGCAAGGTCACGCTGCTTAACAACTGTTGCGGTTCGGAATTTAACGCCCTCTGGGTGGACTATTTCAATCTCGGTATCAATCGCGGCACGCAATGAACTGTGCCCACGTGCGCCCTTCGCTGCATCTTTGCCACAATGGTGAATGACACAGATATGCGCTTCAGTCTCTGCTCTTACTACATCGATGGTTTTCACCGCCGTTCCCATATCCTTGCCGCTGTTCTCATCACCTCCAGCCATAGCTCGCGCCATTGTATCAATAATAACAAAGCGGACTGGTAAGATGGCTTCAGTATTTACATTTTGAATCATGCGAGTGATTGCAGCGGGGTGGTTCAAATCGAGTAGGTTAACGGGTGAGGAGCAAACATAGATCGGTGCTCCCTCTTCTGGGAGTATGCTGCGCATCTTCATTGCCTTAATCCTATTCACTGCGCCCTGAGTGCCTTCTAAGGCGATGTATAGCACCGCGCCCTGTTCCACTTCCTTGCCTTGCCATCTCCTGCCTGTGGCAACGTGTGCCGCAAGATCGAGGGCAAAGAAAGTTTTGCCGCTATTACTTGCACCATAGATAACACTTGCCGTGCCATCGGTTAACAAGTCCTCCACGAAGTCAAATGCTCCGTCAGTATTTGCCAATTTATCAGCATGGGTGAATTGAAACGAAAGAGGTTCACTTTGGTAGGATGTATCACTCATCTTGCGCTCCGTTCTCCTCAAAGTTTTCAGCGCGTAGTCTTTCTACCGCTAATTCGTCTAGCGTGGCTAATAGCCGCTCCGTATCACTGCTGGCTCTGGGATTTGGTGGATAGCAGGCAGCTAGGTGATTTTCTTCATGATCGCTGGCAAAAATATCGGGAATTCGTAACGCCGGCGATTGGCTATGGTTGCAAAGCAGAGTAGGGTTCACTTTGAGCATCCTTTCCAACCTTGGGCTTTGTTTTTTTGCCCCTCAATAAATGCGAGTAAATCGCTATGATCGAAGCGCGTGCAGCGCCCGATTTTGATTTGAGTTAGCTTACGCTCGGCGGCTAGGGATTGGAGTGTACGCTTTCCAATATTTAAGAAAGCTGCTGCTTGTGGAATAGTTAAGAGCGGGACAGAGTTGGCGGCATTGCGGTGCCCAGGGATGTGTGGAGTAATCATGTGGGCGATAGATTACGGCACCCTCATGCGTTCTGTAAAATTGCCTAGAGTTCTAGAACTCGATACAAGCTATTTCGATTTTTTGGTGTTTTCTGCTAACCATCCAAATCCACGATTGACTAACTTCCTTTTGAAATGAGCTGGAGATTCACTTTGAAAGAATCGATGCTGCCGGTATGTCTCCAACAAGTCTTCAAAATATGGAACAGTGCCCGCCTCTTTTACCGCTTTTTTAATACTCTTAAAGACTTCGTCATGCTCCCTTTTCCTTTCTTTTTCGTGCTTTTTACTTTTCGCAGCTTCCACAGCATAAGGTCTTGGTTTTAAATAGTCTCCAAGATCGCGAAAAAATTGTGCGTCACGTTCATAAAGGGCTTTTAACAAAATTTGCGAGCATCCCTTTTTTTGCTCTAAAGCATTCTGATCTATATCACCTGAAGTCAACGGATCTCTATCCCATAGTTCCCATAGAAGTTCGACATTTTTGCAACGTTTCGCGCCGTCCGTTATGAACCCAATCTTCCCGCCTGATTGTAATTGTAAAACACCTCCGCCGATTCCTGAAAAGCTCTGTATTCCGTTGGAGTCGATCTCTCTTGTTATCTTTGATGGCAGTGTATTCTTTTTCATGCAGTCCTCCTTCCTTTTTCAATCTCGGTGATATTCTCAGCTTTTGTCTCTGGTCTGATAGCAAAGAACTTCTCGGCTTTCTCCGAGGTCACAAGCTGGCGGTAGTGGTTTTTAATGGTCGAAACTGAGTTTCCACACTCATCCGCAACTCTCGCAACGTCCCGAGTTTCTGCGGTGCGGTAGGAAATGAAGCTATGCCTTGCGCCATTGTTGATGGGTTTCACTTTGGCTAAGGCGTAAAGCTCCTGCATGTGGTCAACGTGAGCGCGCGCGGATTGTGTCCATGCCTTGCCTGTCCTGCGCGGCTGTGTCGCTATCCACGCGGCGCATGTCTCTGTGTATGGTGCCATTCGAGCGCCTGTTTTGCCAGTGGTGCGGAATTCCCCAGCTTTATCTGGCAACTTCGAAAGATCGGTAATGAGTGCCTCTGAAACTCGCAAGCCTGCAAACATTCCCAGCGCAAGGACTGGAACAAGCTCGGGCTTATAGTCGAGGGCGGATTGCATGAGCTTCGCAACTGCTTCTGGTGTGTATGCTTCAGGCTCGCCTGTTTCCACTCTCTCAGGCTCTAAGTCAGAAAGAGGGTTTCTCTCAACCCATTTACGAGAAGGGGCTGCTGCATAGCTGAAAAAGGCGCTTAGAGCGGCTCTGTAATGGTTCCGCGACAATGAGCCAAGTAAGGGCGACTTAGGCAATTTAGCGGGATTCCTGCGCGATCTGAGGGAGGTTAGCCACTGATCAATTTCTGCGGTAGTAATTGAGCGAGACTCCCTTGTGCCGAAAGTCTGAGCAAAGCGCGTTAGTTTTTCTGATATGTTCTTCAACTGTCTCTCTCCCACACGGCTCCGCTTGTAATCCCTAAAATCAGCAACTCCCTCAGCTACGGTCACAGCTCTCTCTGTATGAGCTTCAAAGCGCTCACGTAGCTTGGCTAATGCATCGGCAACAAGCTCCTCAAACTTAGGGACGCTTGCGCCTGCCTCAGTGAGATCATGGGCTGTGTCACGGTAGAAATCGAAAGCACGTCTCACTTCGGGGGAAATGTCGCCATAACGCACGCCATGATTTGAAACCTCACGGTCTTTCTTCACGGCAAACTCCCATGCTCCTTCCTCATCAGCGAACGATTGGAAACAACGGCGTGTCTTTCCATTCTCAACCTCTCTAGGAAACCACACTCGAAAAGGTGCGCGTGGATTCTTCACAATAGAGACTTTGCAATGGTTTAAATCTGGTCTTTTAGGCTTCCGAGGCATGCGCGTAGATATGCCGCAAAGTGCATTGAAAAGCAAGATTTAGTTTAAGCAAAGTGTAAGCAAAACGTATTTTAAACGATTAAAGCTTGTTCCTTCGGTCTTGAAAACTGGAGAGCCGAAAGGTTCCGTGGGTTCTCGGCCCACCCCCTCCGCTCTCACCCCAGTCCCGTTCATCGGGACTGGGGTGAGAGCGTTTAAGGGTTGGGCCAAGAACCCCTTGCCGCAGGCAACAGGGTTTGAATGCAGAGTTTTGCGAAACGCAAAACTTTATATTAGCCGCCCAGCGCAACCCGCAGGGACAGAGCAACGCGTAGTCAACGCCTTGTCGCTGTAGCGACTTGATCTCTTCGGCGTAGCCGCATCCTGCTTGGTGGTGCAACGCACCACAATCCCACCCCCTCCGCCATCCATCAGGAGGGATAGCGTAGTCAAATGCTGCCGAGGGTATTTACCGAGGGAACATCCAGTGGCAGCCCGCCGGAATCTCTTTGCGGTGCAGAGCGTGGATTTGTTTCTAACGATTTGAAATGTGAACATGCACCCCTCTCCCCGATGATCGCCGATTGGGTCACGCTTACGCCTGAATCAACCCTCTGATCCACAAAACCTGCCCCAACATTTCCCCCTTTTTCATCCCTGCCAACTCCAAAGGAAGAACATCATTTCACCACTCCAAATCCTTTTATTTATATCGATTCGGCGTAATCGCACCCAAGACATGAATGCCAAAAATCTTAGCCCATAACTTGTTGTATGCCTGGCAGTTTATTCTAGTATGCCTGGCAGTTTATTCTATGGCAGTTTATTCTATTTGGCAGTTTATTCTATTCCATTATTATTTGCCACCCGCATTTGATTTTACAGAGTCTTTACAGACAGGCGTCTGTTTCAGGTTAAAAAGAAATTGTTATGAAAGCAAATACCATACATGCCCTAGCGCTCGCGACGACTTTTATCTCCATCGTAAAGCAAATTCCTAGCACTAAAAGCAAAGTCCTAGCATTAAAACCCAAACCCAAACCCAACAACCAAACACAAAAACCAAAGGAACCCCGCACCTTCCTCAGTTCCACCTCTCAACCAAAGTGCGAAACTTTCTGGACACTACCAAAATGCGACATTAAAAAGAAATATATGCGAATTATTCTCCTGCTGTGTTTGTCGGTACGCTTTTTTTCAGTGACTTCCTATGCCGAGGAGAAAAAATGGGCGATCACAGGGATTCTTGCCGAAAATTATCCCATGAGCTGGCTCCATCCCAGCGAATACGTTCTAGAAGACGGCTATCTCTACAAGGGAGCGTCCCATCACATCGGCCAGATATATGTCCATCTGGGCTCGGTTAAGATTCCTGCCGATCTGCTTGATAAAACGGTTGTGGCTTACGGAACCTTGGAGAAAGATCTGAATCAAATCATCGTGAGGGGTGAAAAAGCTCCCGCGAATACGGAGAAAAAGATAGCTTCAGGTGAAGTGCAACCTATGGAACCGATACGCAGCGATTGGGTCGCTACGGAAACGGGCTTTTCCATCGGCAGAAGCACCAAAAGGAAGCTGGAAGACGTCTGGTTCTTACGCGTGAACAGGGTCGAGGAATTCAAAGGTTTCACCTTCGCCAGAAAAGACGGTCAGAGCCAAGCAAGTTTCACCAATTCGTTCGATCATGATCTGAAAGACGTCAAAATTGTCGCCCACTACGAGTCTGAGGGAAGGCCGTCCCCCGCATATGAAACTCTTTTCAGCGGGCCGGTAGCTAAAGGGCAAACGGTGAGTAAAGTCATTCCAGCCGCGACGATCGATATAGAAAAACGGAAATACCATTTACAAAGCGTTCAGGTAAAAGGTCGGGATGAGAACGTGATGATCATGATCGACTGCAAGGCGTGGGAATAAGCTCTCGAAGCGAAATTTCCAAAACCTCGCCGCCGCCAAAAGGCCCCGGCGGCAGCCCTTAAAGGATCCATGCTTATCGGGTTGTCATTTGATTTTACAGAGTCTTTACAGACAGGCGTCTGTGTCAGGTTAAAAAGAAATTGTTATGAAAGCAAATACCATACATGCCCTAGCGCTCGCAACGACTATGCGCGTGCAACATTGTGTCTGTAAAAGTGCAAAGCACCAGCAAACCGGCACTAAGGCCGATGGAGCGTAGCGGAATCGGCCTTAGTGCCGGTCGCCGCCCCCTCCAAGAGCCTGAGACAGGGCTTGTTGGTGCTCGGCCACAGCTGGATAATGGAGGTGGCCGCCGTCAGAAAAAGTGGTCCATGTTGAGTGAGAGGATTTGTTACAACCAAATCCTAAAAAAATGAACCGACAAAAAAGACTTAAGCCCGAAGAAATCATCCTCCTCCTGCGTGAATGTGACGCGAGTCACCTGAACCAAGAACAGTTCTGCCAGCAGAAGCAAATCTCGGTAGCCACGCTGCACCGCTGGCGCAAGAAATTTGGGATGATGGACGTGGAAGACGCCAAGCGACTCAAAGCGCTTGAGAAGGAAAACGGCGAGCCCAAAAAGATGTATGCCGATGCGATGCTGGGAATTAAGGTGCTCAAGGAGGCTCTCGAAAAAAAGCTCTAAGCGCGGCGCACCGCCGTCAACTGGCATGGCACGCTGTAGCTAAAAAAAGCTGCAGCGAGCGTCAGGCATCCAGCCATTTTAGCCTTCACCGATCCACACTGCGATACCGCCCGAGGTTTCCCTGCGTTAGAAAGCAGGAAATCGACAAGGCCATTGTGGAACTGAGCATTGAACATGCTGAGTTCGGTTCGGACAAGGTGGGTAGGTTGGTGCGCAACCGCGGGCTGCGAGTCAGCAGTGAGCGAGTGCGTAAGGTGCGTCGCGAGGAGAGTTTGCAAGTGCCTCCGCCCAAAAAGAAACAAAGCCGTCGAGGCATATCCACCGGGGGGTTTCCAAAGAAAGCGGCCCACCGCGGCCATGTCTGGACCTGGGACTTCATTCATGACACCACGATCAAGGGAGGTTCTTACCGCGTGCTGAGCGTGGTAGATGAATACACCCGTGAGGTTCACGCCCTGCATGTGGCCCGCAACATTGGTTCGGGCAAGGTGCTGGAGGTGATGAGGGAACTCATCAAGCTCCATGGTGCCCCCGGCTACATACGCAGTGATAACGGTCCCGAATTCGTAGCTAAGTCCCTTCAGTCGTGGTTGGCTGAAGCGGGTATCAAAACCCTCTACATCGATCCGGGCTGCCCGTGGCAGAACGGCTACGTCGAGAGCTTCCATGACAAGTTCCGCAGAGAGTGCCTTGCTCGCGAGCTGTTTTATACGCTGAGCGAGGCGCGGGTGGTGATCGCGGCCTGGCGCATGAAGTTCAATCAAGTTAGGCCGCATCGCAGCCTCGGCATGAAGACGCCCGAGGAGTTCGCCTTTGGACTCGCTCCCGCAAGAGGGCAAACGGCTCAATCTGCTTTCTACGCTGCGGCCTCCGGCCTTCGCTCCGAAAGCAGATTGACAAGCAGGTGGCAGCCACTATCGATGAACCCGAATCCTCTCACTTTGAGCGGACCATAAACTGGAAGGGTGCCACTACCCTTCGCGGTATTCTGGTAATATCGGCAGGTTGAATTGTGCCGCGAATTGGATGAAGTATTAAGCCAATAGCCAAGTGGTATGGCACCACCCTTTTTTACGGCTGCTTGCTGCTTTGCTAGGCTTCGATAATCCCACGGTGCAATCGGTGCTTTTGCGCTTCTACCCACAGACCTGCACGGGCTGTTCTCGCCTTTGTTTCCAACTCAGCAAGTTTAGCATCGGATGAATACTTTTTTGTAATGCCAAGCCCATCCATTCCCCTTTTCCCGTCCACGATGCCTGGTGGTGCAGCGCACCACAATCCCAGCCTCATGAATCAGAAAGCCAGTCGTAGAGCTATTTACTCTCTCCGCCGACTTTTACCTCACGGACTGTATTCTCGCGCTGGGCAGGAGTAAGCACTCGAGCGTGGTAATCCTTCATCGCGGTTTCGAGGTGTTGGTATAGAGTATCAACATGGGCTCGTTCTGTGGTGCGGTATTCCACCATGTGGGCGTGAGTCGTGGATGGGAAAACTTTGACCGGCAGATTGAGCTCTTGGCCTGCAGCGCCCTCTGCAAAGTTACTTAGAATTTTAACCGTATCCTCTAGATGTTCCGCAACCGCACTGAGCGGAGTCATATGATAAATGCGTATCATGCTTTGGGACTTTGTTGTAATCGTCAACTCGTGGACTCTGGCGACACCATCCACATCATAATTTTGCACACCGAAATGTTCGATCGAGGTAAGTGGCACGTTGACAATTGATCCTCCGATCAAAGCTTTCCAGAACAACGGTATGATCTCAGCGCGTGCGGTGCCAACAGGTGGACCATCATTAACATTGGTATGAGAACCTTGAACGGGACTTTCTGACTGAGCCAGCAATGGCAGCGCAAAGAGAGTGAGGGCTAATAATTGTAAAAACGTAAAACGAATAGGGGAACGATATGTTTTCATGGCTTTTTAATTTCATCTATAAGCTTAGGAGACTGCGGCCTGATGCCAAGATGTTTGATGGAATTATGCGATAAAAGGTAAGGGCAGGAACCCCATGCTACGGATACCAGATCCGGTGTTGTGAAAACGCACACCTTCGTGAGCGTGACGTGTAAACGGTCGATGAGTGTGGCCGAAGAAGACGTCATCGATTTCATCACGCCATGCCGGAAAGATGTGGTCAAGATGGTGCGCCACTCGCTCCACAGTAACGGCTTGAGGAAAATGTTGCTCATGAAAGCGTCGCGACAGACCTGTGGCATCAGCGAGCTGATAAAGAATTTTGCCAACCTTTCCTCGCTGCCTATGACTGCTCCAAGCGCTACGATATTGCTTAAACATATTCTCATCCATCTTGCGGTTCGCGCAGTCGCCATGAAGAAATAATGAACGGTTTAAAATGAGTCGATGCTCATGACATGAAAATTTAGGGTTCGCTTTGGCTAGATCATCAAGCCGCGAAGTGAATGCGCTCAGACAATCATGGTTGCCAAGAACGTAATGAATCGATTCGCCATAAAATTTTTCTAACAATTGATTTAACCAATCGATGGCTGCTGAGATCGTTACGGATTGATCGGAAAGTTCGCTCCAGCGGAAATCGAACACGTCACCATTGAGAACCAACACATCGGCTTGGGTAACTTCGTCCATGCGTTCGGACAACAATCGGTTCCCCTCAGATCGCGGTGAAAACAGGTGAAGATCAGAAATGACAAGTCCACGCTTCATTTCTAAGCCGTTGTTTGCATGCCCTCCGAACTCATCGGGCATTTGAAGGGAAAATGAGATTCGTTGAGACGATCCATAACGTAGCGTTTAGCATGAATAAGAATCCTCAGGCAAACTGAATTTAAGAGTTCCAACCACGAATTTCACGAATAAAGCCGGGATCCAAAAGCGGTCTGTGATAACGAAGAAAACAGATTTATTTTCTTAACATTCGTGCCATTTGTGAAATTCGTGGTTAGAAATCCTCTTCATAAAAAAGCGCGGATCCGTTTCCAGATCCACGCTAATTTTTTTGTTAGAATATATTACAGACTTGCGAGAACTGATTTCAACGCGTCGAAATCGGGTAGCTCTCTTGCATTCTCTTTCACGTCAACGAAACGGACGATGCCTTGTTTATCGATGAGAAATGCCGAACGTTTTGGTACGCCGCCCATGATCAAATTGGCTTCTGGGACAAACTGCTCGTAAGCCACGCCGTAGTTCTTAGCGACGGTGTGTTCATAATCGCTGAGTAGAGGCAGGGTGATGCCATCGCGCTGCGCCCATGCTTCCTGGGCGAAGGGGCCGTCGCCAGAGATACCGAAGACTTTCGCGTCGAGCGCCTCGTATGCGCTGATCCCGTTGGAAACATCGCAAAGCTCGGTGGTGCAAACGCCCGTGAAAGCCATTGGCACAAACAGGAGAACGACATTGGATTTGCTAATTTCCTCGCTGAGCTTGACCAGTGCTGGGCCGGTGGCGGTTTTGGTGACTAGGGTGAAATCGGGTGCGGGATCGCCTACTTTAATTGACATGATAGTTGGTGTTGGTGGTTTAAAAACGCGGTTACTTTAGTCCCAACTACGCCGCGGTCAACCCCTGTCATCACCGTAAAGTTCGGATGCGTATCTGGATATGGTGAAAGAATATCTCGCGCAAAGACGCAAAGGCGCAAAGAAAGAGGAATAGCTGGGCTTGATATGCTTTTAATCAAAAAATGCTCACAATTCCATCTGAGCAATTATAGGTTCAGCACTAGTCCAATCTGCCTGATCTAATTTTGCTTTGCGTCTTTGCGTCTTTGCGCGAGACCTACTTCTTCATCTCCCAAAAAGCATCGCGATCTCCGCTTCAGTGACCTCCCGCCATTCTCCCTCTTCGAGTTCTTCTGGGAGTTTGAAATTACCTATCGAAATGCGTTTCAGCGATAGCACATGATTACCGACGGCAGCAAACATGCGGCGCACCTGATGATATCGCCCTTCATGCAAGGTCACCAAAACTTCTTTCTCGCCTATCACCTCAAATCCCGCGGGCAAAAGCGGTTTGGTTTCGCTTTCTAACATCATTTCACCTGAGCCAAAAATTTCAGCCTCATTGCCATTAAGCGGTCTATCCAACCAGACATGATAAACTTTCAAGCAAGCGGATTTTGGATGAATGACTTGGTGGAGAAATTTCCCATCATCGGTCATCAACAGCATGCCAGTGGTGTCTTTATCGAGCCGACCCACAGGATTGAGTCCCGGGTTTCGTTTGGAAAATCGTGGCGGCAGAAGATCGTAAATCGTTTCGTCTGGATCCTCGGTGCTGCAGGTAAATCCTTCTGGCTTGTTCAACACAATTACCAATGGAAATATCGGATCCAAAGGCTCGCCGGCGACTCTCACGTCATCCGGTTCGGCATCGTCTTTGTGCTTGTAAGGAACGCCAGCAGCATTCGTCACCGCGCCACTGCGCAGCAATTTATCGACCTCTTTACGCGACCCGTAACCGAGGTTTGCTAAAAGCTTTACCAATTTCATCTGCGGCAGAGGCTAGCAGGATTTTTCAAAAGACCATGCATTTTCTGGTCGATTACTTTTCAGAATCCAACAGCGCTTTGATGGTGGGTGCAAATTTGTTGTAAAAGAGCCCAAGTAATATCAACGCGACGCCAAGGATGATGAACGAAGCCACGCGCATGAATGCGGTGAAGTCCCAGACATCGGAAATGAATAGTTTAGCCAAAGAAGCAACGAGCAGAATGAAGCCAAAGACTCTGACAATATGCAGGCGTTGCCATAACCCCGCGCTGACAAATATAAACCCTAGGATCGTCCACAACACGGCTGCGGGTTTCCAATCGAAACGCCAAACCAACATTTGTGATGCCCAAGCTGCCATAAACGAGCACATGAGACCTGCAAATAAAGCGGTGAGCGCTCTGGGATCTTCGAATTGATAAAAACTAACAGGGCGCCATTTCCCAACCAGTGTAAGCACCACAAGCGCCAGAACCACCATTCCGCCTCGCCATGTTTGTATGTCGTTCACGATCTCCCATGTCCCATTTGTCGTGAAATAAGCTAACCATAACATCGATATCACGATCCATCCCAGACACTCCAAGGGACATTTACGTTCAAGGAATCCAAACAGCACAATGATTACACCAGCGCTAAGTGCAATCCAATCCCCCCATAGTTCTGGCGACCAATCGTAAAATCCAATTATGAACGCTATAAATCCTGTTAGGCGAAATAAGATGCACGCGGCTTTGCTTGCGATTTCTGAAATATATTTACGCCCCCATGAACTTCCGACCAACACAGCTGCGACGAAAGCGATTAATACAGATATGAAAATGTGTGCGGTAGATCTATCTGATGCATAAACCAGCAGATGCAACGTAAAGATCGATAGAATGGCGGAGCTGATGGTTAAGCGCTCGCAGCGAATCAATAATGCTAATACTGCCAACACAAATGTGCAGCATTGAACGATAAGGTAAGGAGCGTGGCAGCCAGCACACGATCCAGCTGCGATTTGCCAGATGAAGCATGGGATCGCTAAAGAAAATAGCCATGCCGGAAGAGCAGGTTGATAGGTGAAATCCACACCGCCACGTTGCTTGGGATCTGTCGGTTGGCGGTGCCAGAGCCAACACGCGGGAAACAACACCACCATGACAGATAGAAGCGCTGCTAGATGATCGACACTCAAACTAATCCATGCCGATAAAACTAAAAACCAAAGCGAAACCCATGCCAGTCCAGGTTGATGATGTTTGGAGCCAAATTTTAGGCAGGCCGCGGTGAGAGCAGTAGCAAGGAATCCCGCCGTGATCATGCCATGCATGTCTTCCAAGCGGAAAAGACATAAATAATGAGCCATGCAGGCTGCGGCTACTAAAAGCAATGCAGCTGCGCATCGGACGATAAAATGAAAATTTACATCATCCGTTTTTACCCTGACCAACACAACTGACGCCGCTGCTACAACCAACGCTGATAGAGCCATGCTCCAGGCCGGAATATTCGAAAATGAATCACCTGCTGTAACAACTAGCCCAGCGCTAATCGCACCTGCAATTAGCGAGAATACCACTTCGCTCCGTCCTCTGAATCTCCATGCGGCAATGGCCAGCGTTAAGGATTCCATCGCAAGAACCAAACCGAGTTGATGGCCATCGTATTTTAAAACGAGAGCCAATGTCCCAACCGCAAGCCCTTGCGAAATATTTACGCCACCAGAAATCGTATCCTGCCGCCTTCCGATGATCCCAATCAACAAAAGAAGTATGCTATATACTGCAGATACTTTCCAAAAATCTGCAGATCCATTTTGATCGATCCACAGGTAAGCAAACAACACCAAGAACAGACCGTTGTTGATCCCTGCAAACCATGCACGGCTACGTTCTGTTAGATTTTCTCGGTATCTTCCAAGCAATCCCGGAATGACAAACATCATCCACAACGGAGGCAAGAACCACAGCATCGCCTGTGGATCTGAGAGCTCGCCAAATTCCATGTATGCTAAAATTTGAGATCCCAAAAAGCCTGCATAAGCACCAAGCATGGAAACCCAACCCGGGCCAGACCAACCCGGCCTCAACATAAAAATCAATCCAATGGAGGCCAAGAGCAGATTAGACGCGCAAGACATCCACCCAATGGGTTGCAGCATGGTTGCATAGGCCGCCAGCACCAAGCTGAATGTTGCAGTGACTCTGGCTTGTCGCATCCAAGAGACCGCCGTGATCGCTCCTGCTGATAGAAATAACAACCCTGCTCCAAGCGTTTGGCTGTCGATCACTTTGAGTCTTGCGACATGATGTGCTGCATACGTGCAGTAATAGAAAAACGCCATTCCGCCTGCCAATACCACTTCACCGAATCGTTGCAGATTTTCTTTCTTAGCTAACTGCCTACCGATTTCAGCAAGTGCACCCGCACAGAGAAATAGTGCCGTCAACCTCACCCCGTTGGACATGTCTCTGATCCAGTTTTGATAGGCGTAATTTCCCAGAAACACCAAACCGGTGAGCAAGATTACAATCCCAATCCGCACAAACCAAACCTTAGCGAAATCTAACTCAAACGATTCATCCGACTTCACCGGAGTTGGAGCAATTCTCTCCACCACAGGCCTTACCTCTGGCATAGCAACAGGCGCTGGGGTTTCTGCAATTTCCGGAGCGGAAGCATAACTGAGCTTGGCTTGTTTTAACGCCGAGATTTTTGATGCCTCGGAATCTATTGCCTGTGAATATGCAGGTAACGGTGGAGGTGTAACCTGATGTGTGTTTTCCAAAGCAACTTTAGGAGCCTCAGATAATCTCGATTCCAATTGAACCAATCGCGAGCGAATCAAATTCAGCTCCGTATTATGCATGATGCTCAGAGCCTCCAATCGCTCAAGAAGACGCTTCAACTCTTCTTTTTCCGGCGATCCTTCTTGGGAATTCATCCCTCAATCTTCTATCAGCAATGTTTCAGGATGAAACTTTAATTTTGAAGGCTAATTAGATGCCTTCAGATTCACGCCGGCCGATTTGCAAACCATGTTTTAACCACGGGTCGATTCAACAAAATCAACGCAAGTGCTGGATAAACACAGCTAATAATGCCGCCTACGATGGTTGATGCAACGGCGAAAGTCTCCATAATACCCACCGCCACTCCAGGGGGAGCGCCAGCACTTGCCATCATTTCTTTCGTAAGGGGCACGGTATAAATCAGTCCTAAAATGATATTGATCATTTTTTGGATAATGGATGCTACCGCATAACGGTTTGACCAAGTGACCGCGTTACGACGGTTTTTCAAAAGTGCAATACCTGAATAAAGAATCAGAAATGTGACTATAAGCATGATGACCGTACTGACAATGGTGACTCCTTGCATTTTCTCTTGCAAAGCAACTTGCATTTGCGCCTGTGGTGTATTCCCCATCAGCTTGATCATAGGATTCCCAAAGAAGCTAATCCATAGTGCCCAAATCGCGGCGGCGGCTCCAAGTCCTCCGAATATCAAATGCATGATGCCAAATACTTTCACTGTCTGCGGCGACCCTAGATGGGCATACTCTACGGCAGATAGACTTGCGACTTCTTCTGGGGAAAGCGGAGGAGGTTGATCTTGCATGGCATACTTTGAAATTGTTTCAGCTCATAATGTCGAGGTATTTGCTGTGCGGATCGCATTTCGCGGCTTGTCAGATATACGATTTTAAGCGATGAATCATCTATGCTGACTCGGAAATCTTTATCTATCTTACCCGCTATCGCTGCGCTGGTGATCGCTTCCTGTGCCGTTTCATCTTTCGATCCAAATACTGGGGAAGTCCGCTCCTCCACGCCATCAAGCTCTCTGGTTTCACAAGGACTGAAACAATTTGATCAGATGAAGCGGGAAAAGAAAATCTCGACGAATCCCGCATACAACGCGCAAGTCCAACGCGTTGCTACTCGATTGAAATCTGTGATCAATATTCCGAATGCGAAATGGGAATTTGTGGTTTTTGAAGATTCCACTCCCAATGCTTTCTGTCTACCTGGCGGCAAAGTCGGCGTGCACACCGGACTGTTTCAAATCACTCAAAACGATGCAGGACTCGCAGCAGTGTTGGGTCACGAAATTGCCCACGTGGTTCTCAATCATTCCCAACAACGTGTGAACCAAGCCACTGGCGTTGCAATAGGAACGGTTTTGTTAGATACAGTTCTCAATGCAAAAGGCGTGGATAAAACAGGTCGTGCCGCGGCTGCCACCGGTGCTGCTGCTGCAGGAACGGTCGGCCTCATCTTGCCTTACTCACGTAGAGCCGAACTCGATTCCGATAAGCTCGGAACCCTCTACATGGCGCGCGCCGGTTACGATCCAGACGAAGCCGTAAAGCTCTGGGAACGCTTCTCTGCATGGCGCATCAAACAGGGTGATAAAGAATCGCCCGAATTCCTACGCACGCATCCTCTGGATCAAACTCGCATCGTTGCGCTCCAAGAGTTTTTACCCAACGCCAAGCGCGAGTATAAGCCGATGTAAGGTACAGTGACGATTTTGAAACATTTCGTTTCTTCTGAAGTTCGATGAATTCATGGTGTTATTCATAAGTCATCTCAGAGCATTCCGCTTTGTTGACCTATTAAATACCACATTGAACCATGAAAACTTCCTTCATACTGCTTGCCACTGCGCTTGCCCACACGACGCTCTTCGCGGATGAGCCTACTCTCAGCTTCCAACGCCTATCCACCGTGCAGAACGGCGTCCCTGCGGATCTCTTCGCTCAGTCCGCCGCTGAAATCGTAAAATTCGATCCTATCACCAAGCGCATGTTCGTTGTAAACGGTGCGACTAACTCAATCGATATCTTCGACGCGACGGATCTTAACGAACCAGAATTAATCAAATCGGTAAATCTCACCGAGTTTGGCAATCCTAATAGCGTCGCCATCAATCCAAATTTCAAAGCAAACGAAGTCGCTGTCGCAGTAGGCGCGGATAATAAATCCCTAGTACGTGGCAAGGTCGTGTTCATGAACAAAGATGGAGTGCTCCTCGGTACGCCAGTTACCGTTGGCTATCTTCCTGACATGCTCACATATGACGAAAAAGGCAAAACGCTTGTCGTCGCCAACGAGGGCGAACCTGACGATAACTACAACGATCCAGAGGGCTCAGTATCCATCATCCGCATTAACGGCAGCAGACGGACACACTCCGAAGTTACCTTCACTCACCTCACTCCTGAAGACGTTCCAGGTGTTCGCATCACGGGTCCCAAAGGCACCACCGTTGCTAAAGATCTTGAGCCTGAATACGTCGCCATCGATGGCAATATCGCTTTTGTCACCTGTCAGGAAAACAACGCGGTTGCCAAAATTAATATCGCAAAAAACCGTGTGTTATCGGTCATGCCACTTGGCTCAATCAACCACGGCGTGCTTGGTAATGCGATCGATGGCTCGGATAGAGATTTTGATGGTTCTAGTGGCGGTGGTGGAATTATCCGCATCGCCAATTGGCCGATTCACGGTTTGTTGATGCCTGACGGTATCGCGACCTACACTGCCGCCATCGAAGAAGGCAGTAAGAAAAAAGGCACCTTTTTCGTCACCGCCAACGAAGGCGACGCACGTGAATGGGGTGATTACTTAGACGAATCCCGCCTCAGCACCAGAACGCTAGACCCAAGCGCCTTTCCGCTCGGCAGCACGCTCAAATTGCCAGTCAATATCGGACGTCTCAACATCATCAATACAGAAGGACTTATTAACGGTACTGATACACATGAAAAACTTTTCAGCTACGGCTCGCGTTCGTTCTCTATCTTTGATGAAAACGGAAAAATGGTTTTCGACAGTGGACAAATGATCGAAATCTACATTGCTGAAAATTACCCAGATTATTTTAACAGCAATCACGAGGAAGGTCCTAGTTTGGACAATCGCTCTGACAACAAAGGTCCCGAGCCTGAAGCCGTCGAAATCGGTGTCATCGGTAACAAGACCTATGCCTTCATTGCTCTTGAGCGGTTCAGCGGTATCTTCGTGTGTGACATCACTAACCCACGCGACGTCAAGTTCGCCGGCTTCGGAATGAATCGTAACCTCGCGGTGGAGTTCGACGAAGAAAACCTCACCAACATCGCCGCCGCTGGTGACCTTGGTCCTGAAGGTCTCGATTTTGTGCCTGCCGACAAGAGCCCGAATGGGCAGCCCCTGCTTGTCGTTGCTAACGAAGTAAGTGGTACCACCACAATCTATCAACTCAGCGATGTGATTATTAGATGATATAAAATATTATTTCTGCTTTTTTCCAAGAGCCGGCGGGAGCTTTCCTTCCGGCTCTTTTTAATGTCTAAAGCTCACCTCCCGAACTCAATACAAACCGCTTTCAAGTACTCGGCCTCGCGGAAAGCTGCGGGATGATCCGCTGCGTGGCCGCTGCGCCAGAGTTCTCTCCACGTTCTTCCTGATGCTTGTGCGGTTTCTTGGATGGTGCGGAAAAAATCATCTGAAGAAACATGTGCCGAACAAGAGGCAGCGACTAAGACTCCGCCCAGTCGTAAGCGTGATATCGCAGCGGCGTTCATATGTTGGTAAGCACGGATCGCCCCAGCTCGCTCTGATTCACGCTTCGCCAAGGTTGGCGGATCCGTGATGATGAGATCGTAGTTTTCACGGGTTTCGTCCATCCACTTAAATGCATCCGCCTGCACAGCGTGGCGTTTGACTTTTAAAATTTGAAAGTTGTTAGAATTCAGGGAAAAATTTCGCGCCGCACTTTCAAGGGCATGCGCACTGATATCGAGATCCGTGACGGATGACGCTCCGCCTCTTGCGGCGTAGAGCGAAAATCCGCCGGAGAAGCTGAAGACGTTCAGCACATCGCGTCCCTTGGCGAGCGTTTCAACCCGTGCGCGATTGTCGCGTTGATCGAGAAAAAATCCAGTCTTCTGACCTTTGAGAACCGCCGATTCAAAACGTAATCCGTTTTCAGAAAACACCACGACTTCTTCGCCAGGCTCCCCGCAAAAACCCTCGGCGATTCCGTATTTCTCCGCACAGGCGGCGACGTTTCGGCTCATTCTCAGCACCAGAAATTTCGGCGCGAACACTTCCCGCAACACGCCTTCGATTTCCTCCCAACGCGCTAGCCAACTTGTTGCATAAATTTTCACCACCAAGGTATCGGCATATCGATCCGCGACGAGCCCGGGAAAACCTTCGCTTTCACCTTGAATCATCCGTGCGCCATCGGTGTTTGGATTAAAGATCGCTCCCTCGCGCTTCGCCAAGCAGGCACGTGCTTTCTCTAACCACCAATCACGGTTTATCGTCGCAGGCTTTCCGACATGGAGAATGCGGAGTCGTATCGGCGACTCCGCCTCATACATCCCGACCGCCATAAAGCGATCCCGCTTGTCGTAGATCACCGCGAGCTCACCGGTTTCGCCTTCGCGGTTCTGCGTCTTGATGCTTTCCGCATACACCCACGGATGGTTGCTTCGGATCGCACTCTCCGCACGGGGATAAAGCGAAAGCCGCAATCTTGATTTCTTGTCATCGGTCACTCCGGATCATGGTAGCCTTAGACATTTTTAAATCGAGAAGAATTAGCTCATAATCCTTCACGTTGGGAGTTGAAATTTGAAATTTGAAATTTACTCTGGATACGTGCCCGCCACCTACACCACTCATGATCTTCCAGGCGGTCCACACTTGGCTCATGCTTATTTGCCAGAATCTGAATGCGCGGCGCTATCGATTTATATTCCGGTCGGCTCGCGTGATGAAACCGGAAACATTCCGTCGGGGCTTGCCCATTTTTCCGAGCACATGGCGTTCAAAGGCACAAAAACCCGCTCGGCCAAAGAACTCACCCTCGCCATCGAATCCGGTGGCGGCCAAGCAAATGCCTGCACCTCGGAAGATTACACGGTTTACGAAGCCCAAGGCGAAGCCGAGTTGATGCCAGTGCTGATCAATGTTCTAACGGATATGGTTTGGCACTCGACGTTTCCTAAAAACGAAATCTGTCTCGAACGCGATGTGATAGGCGAGGAAATCACCATGATACGCGAGACGCCATCGGATCACATCAACGATCTGTTAGCTGCAGCCACATGGCCAGAACATCCACTCGGGCAATCCATTTCCGGATCGTTGAAATCCATCGCAAAGATTGATCGTGCTTGTTTGTTAGATTTTGCAACCACTCATCACTTTCGTGATGACATCGTCATCGCCACTGCAGGACCGATGCCTGTAGATGCGATTCTTAAAATCCTGCTGCCGCTTTTGCCGAAAGAGTTCAAGCCTCCAACTCCACGCTCCAAGCAAACCTTATCTCCCTGCCGAGAAATCATCGAGCGTCGCCACACCGATCAACTCCAGCTTGCTCTTGCATGGCACACTCCAGGCCGCCAGGCGCCAGAACGCCACGCCTTGCGTTTACTATCGCTCATCCTCGGTGAGTCTTCGTCTTCGCGCCTTTTCACCGAACTCCGTGAAGAACGTGGGCTCTGCTATCAGGTCGGCTCCGAAGTTTCGCTTTTTGAGGAAACCGGCGCCCTCCAAATCCTCGCTGGCCTCGATCCCGAATCACGCAAGGAATCGTTGGAGACGATTTTGAAAGAAACTACCGATCTCGCCCAAAACGGCCCACGCGCCGGCGAGCTAGAACGCGCCAAACGCCTTGCGATCGCTCAATCCAAACTCGGCTTCGAGTCCACTTCCGCTCACTGCTCATGGGTCGGCGAAGGCTTGCTTTTCTTCGGACACATTCCCTCGCCACAACAAGCCCGCGAAAACCTCCTGCAAGTCACTGACCAACAAGTCCAGGCGATTGCCAAAAAAATCTTCGCTCAAAAACCCGCAATGGCAGAGATCCGAGCGAAAGGAAGGTAGTAAAATCTCGCGCAAAGTCGCCAAGACGCAAAGGAATGCACAGCCTAGCTTCGACGCTAAATCGGTTATTCAGTTCTTCAGCGGTTATAGTAGACTATGCTTTCTTCATCTGTGGTTTTTCTTCAGGATATCATATGAAATACCAAATTTGCATTTTAAACTTTGCGGCTTTGCGGCTTTGCGCGAGAAATATGCATCTAATTTTAATAAAGCAGGCCCTCATCATCAGAGTTTAAAGTTGCATGTCTTTCCAACCCTTCACATCCGTCCATTTCATCACTTTAGCCATCGGCTTTGTGATCATTGGAATGTTGATTGTATTAGCGAGACGATCTGAAAAATCCCAACGTATCATCACTGCGCTGCTAGCGTTTTGTAATTTGGTTTCATATCCCTTCGCTCTATATGCGTGGCGTGAATATCCGCATTCGTTAGATAATCTTTTGCCTTTTCATCTTTGCGACCTCGCGGCGATCGTTGCGGGGTTCGCCTTGGTGACGCGTAGACCCATTCTGCTCACGCTGACGTATTTTTGGGGACTCGCCGCCACCACTCAAGCACTCATCACACCTGCTCTCAGTATAGGCCCGCCTGAACTTCCGTTCATCCATTTCTTCTTCCAACATTTTGTCATCGTCGCTGCGGCTCTTTACATTCCCATCGTTCTAAAATGGAGGCCCAAACAACCTTGGTGGAAATCCCCCCTCATCGTGCTCGCTATTTCCATCGGCTACCAAGCCACCGCCTTGCTGATCAATGCGATTTTAAAAACCAATTTTGCCTTCGTTTCAGACTTTCCGGATAATCCCTCTCTCATCGATCACCTCGGCCCATGG
>Ga0315906_10000282_pt1 | contig 86414 bp, 62 predicted proteins | sample LakEriMetagenome_4_FD_203526 | JGI IMG/M metagenome (GOLD analysis project Ga0315906, IMG submission 203526) | Freshwater fungal communities from buoy surface, Lake Erie, Ohio, United States - Buoy 2 MA122 | ecosystem: Environmental > Aquatic > Freshwater > Lake > Lake biofilm | place: USA...
TGTAACTGCTCTTAATGCTAATCCATATGTAAAGGTATGTTCTAAAATACCACCAATATTTCAAGAAACTGATACAGACTACATACTTGCTAGCTTTGGTCCTTGTGGTCCAGATGGATGTCCAGTAGTATGTCATAAATTAACACACTGTACTACAGGTGAAATAATTTATACAAATTCGGATACAATACTTCAATATGTATATGGTACAGATAACATTGTAAAAATTGTTGGTAGAGACGGTTGTTGGATTGCTTCAATATTAGACAGATTAGATATATGTGATTGTCCTATTGATGTTGTAGTAACATCTAGTTATGCAACATGTGAATTATGTATTGGTCCTATAGCATATAAATTAACTTCATGTGATAACAATGATGTTATATATACAATCTTAAATCTTGAAGCATATATTGGTCAAGTTGTAAAATTAGATTGTGGATGTTATATAGTTGAACAGATTAATATAATTCCTCCAAATCCACAAAATATTAAACTTGAAGATATATTTCCTGATTGTATTTCATGTACTAGAACTTATTATAAATTAACAGATTGTGCAGGAGTAGCAGATCCAATTATAACATACAGTGCCTTATCAGGATATGTTGGAGGGGTAATAAATATACAAAATTGTCCAGGATGTTGGATAGTATCTGAAACAACTGAATATTTAAATGCAACCACTGTAGTAGTTACAGCTACTTATCAAGATTGTGGAACATGTGGAGTAGATATAATATGTCAATGCAGTACAGTTACAAATTATAATGATGTAAGAAAAGTATACTCATACTATGACTGTGATAGAAATTTACAAGTAATAGCTTTAAATCCAGGAGAAACAAGCAGTAGAGAATGTCTTACAGAATGGGTTACAGATGATGCATGTTCTTGTCTTCAAGCTAATATTAGATATCTTGTAGGTGAAGTATTTCAAGAAACAAACTTTCAATTTGAAATAACAGATGAAATAGTTAATGGTTATCCTACCTATAAAGCTTGCATTAATTATATTGATGATCAAGAAATATTAAACATATGTTATACAATTGCATTTTATGACGGTTGTTGGTATGCTTTGTATACGGAGGTTAATCCTCTTGCACTAGGTATTACATCATGGCCAAGTTATAAACTTTGTCCTAATCTAGCATGCCCTATTGGTAATTGGGAATATTTTCCATGTGGTTGTTTTACAGGAACATTTACTTACTGTATAACTCCTGAAGAATGTATAACAACAATAGTTACATTTAGAGCTGCTGGTCAAATCAATGGTTATTTCTACTATACTGGATATTATAACGGTGAGTTAGTTCAAATTACATTTAATGCATTAACAAATAGATGGGAACTTACAATAGTTACTTTAGCTCAATTTGTTGCATATTCAAATTACAAAGGAGAGTGTCCTGTTCAAACACAAGGAGATGATGCATGGATTTCAATATCATCTGACTTAACATTTGAAATGAATGATGAGTGTGATTTTGGTTTAGTAGTCCCAAGGTTATCTACTAAGTCATGTCAAGAAGAATGTAATTGTTTAAACATCCTAATTGGATTATATTTAAGTGCTGAGTATACTGGTTATTATAATTTAGTTGCAGTTCCTAATGGAAACATAGTAAATGGAAAACCAGAATATGTAGCTTATTTTAATGGATATCAAGTAGTAATTTCATTTGAACTACCTGGAAATGTTTGGACATTATTTGATGTTGACAATGATGTCATTGTAGCAAATATATTATATAATGCAAATTATCCTAACTGCCCAGTAGGTACTTGGACAATTTTAGTAGATTATTATGTTAGTGTTGATACTGAATATTGTGCACAAAATCCTATTCCATTTGATGATCCACTTTCTATAATTCAATATTTTGGAGAATGTTTACAAGGAGTATGTCCACAACCTCAGTTTAAAAATAATAGAACAATTAGACCGGGGTATAATACACCTAATTGTGATCCTGATGAGTATGATAAAATAACATGTAGAGCTGCAGATGTTATGTATAAGTTAGTTCTTGAAAAAAGATATGGTATAACAAACTGTTGTCCTGATGAGGATGATAAATGGTTATTTAAAAAAGAACTGATAGATTTACAATCTTTGAAAGATCCTAACTATAAATGCCCAGATTGTCCATGTGCATGTAACTCAGGAAAAACATATTCTTCTTGCAATTGTGGAAATTAATTTGTATATTATAAATAGATAAAAGTATGAAGCCTTTAAATTTAGATAATAAACCTTGTAGTCCAACTTCTAGTAATTGCATAATATGGCAAGGACCAGATATTGCTTGTATAGATCTTTGTACTGGAGATACTATATCTGATGTAGTATTTAAACTTGCAACTGAGTTGTGTACTATATTAGATCAAACTAATGTAAATAACTATGACTTAGCTTGCTTAGGAATTACAGCATGTAAGCCAAAAGATTTTCAGGCATTAATACAACTTCTTATTGATAAAATTTGTGAGATTCAAGGTATCACTCCAGAAGATATAAAAACAAATCCGGGATGTCCTGATTGTGTAGTATCTGTTGCACCTTGTTTTCGAGTTGGTAATGTTACCACAATGCAATTACTTGACTATGTTCAAATGATTGGAGAAAAAATTTGTGCACTTATTGATGAAATTGGAAATATAAATGCACAGATAACTGACATTATAATTAGATTAGAAGAATTAGAAAATGCTCCACCACCAGTATTTACAATCCCGTCCTTTACTTTAGGATGTGATATAGGTGCATTACTTAATGGGTCAACTCAATTTATAAATGTTGTATTAGAAGAATTTATAAATGATGTATGGTGTCCATTTTATGCAGCTACAGGTACTACAGGTGATTTAATAAATGCTGTAGATGCAATCTGCATTACAGATGCTGATTTACAACTTACAACAGGAACTCCATTTTCTACAAATCCAAATTGGATACAATCTGGTTCTTATAATACTGTAGCAGATGCCATTAATAATTTATGGATTGCAGTATGTGATATGTATAATGCATTTACTACAATTACAGTAACAGATACTAATACAGTTAATTTAACATATACAGGTGGTATACTAAGAGCAGATATGCAGGACACTGGTTGGATTCCTTTACTAGGATTTAACTTTATGAGTGGAGCAGCTTTTAAACCACAGTGTAGAAGAATTGGAAATGTAATATATTTTAAAGGTACTGCTTTTGTTCCTATAGGTTCAACACTTAATGGAGGAGGTGGTAGTGCAATAACTGTTGTAGATCCTGATGACTATAATGGAGTATATTCAGGATTTACATTTAATACATTACAGGCTAGTTCAGGTAGTGATCCCAATGCATGTTTATTGAGTGGCCCCTTTTATGCAGCATGGGGTGTTAGTACTCCTCCAGAAGAAGCTTTAAGACTTCGCTTCCATAGAGGAAATAGTGTTATACCTCCAGGTATTTTGGGTGTAGGTGAAACTATAGATGGTGGTGCTTCAGTAACAGGTAGAATTATTTGTGAAAGAGTTGCAAGAACTGGTGGAGATGAGGATGATGATTATTCAATGACATCTGTTATTGGTTTATCAATAAGTGATATAGGACAATTAACTATTACTAGTGCCAACTTTAATGATTGGTATAGATCACCTAATGTAGTAGGTAAAACATCTTTGACAAGACAACTTTGTACAGTAGCTGTAGCAGGAGAAAATATACCAGAATATTTTGGTACAGCACCAAGTCAATTTAATGCATCAGCAGCAGGTTCTTATCAACCTAATTTAGTTGGTTCATCTCTGACATTTGCATTTGATCAAGATATGTCAAGAGCAGAACAATTAGGAGGTCTACAAATTAATTTATCTGATCTTAAAGCATTTGTGCAGGATTGTTCAGGTAATACACCAACTTTTATAAGCTGTTAGGTATAAAAAGAAAAAGTATATATATGTTTAATTAAAATAAAAAAAATGGCAAATCACACCTGTACCAAAAATTGTGGATGCAGCAATACCTATACTGTAACTGCACCATGTCCACCATCTTGTCCTGAAGTATTCAATGCACAATGTATTGTATATACAGGAACAGATATTATGTGTAATCAAGATGTAGTAATCAGAAGATATGATTATCTTGATACAGTTATTACTAAACTTGTTAATTACCTATGTAGTGTTGAAGCTCCAATTTCAACAGTAGTAGGATCAGAATATATTGATGTAGTATCTAACACAGTAGGTAACATAACTACTTATACTGTCTATGTAGATGTACCAGCATTACAAGCTTACTTTGATTTAATCATTGCCCAAACTATTGCATCATCAATTTTTGAAGGTCCTGGTATTGATGTTTCTGTAAACCCTGTTACAAATGCAGTTACTATATCACATCAAGATACATCAACTGTAAGTAACTTAACTAGTGATAATTCTGGTAATACATTTATCCAAGATATCTTCTTTACATTTGATACATTTGGTCACGTAACTGGTGCATCAGTTGTACCAGGAACTGTAGTTCCACCAAATGATTATGATAGAGCTACTATTAATCCTGATACAGGATTTACTTGGGGACCTGATAATGATCCTACAAATATTCAAATTGCTGAAGCTCCTGGTGATACATTAAACTTTGTAGCTGGAACAGGTATTGTTCTTAATGCAAGTACTGTACCTAGTACAGATGCAATTAGAATTACTAACTCTGATCCGGGTTCTGCTGTAACATTGGCATCAGCAGGTGGTACTGAAACTCTAGTTAATGATGGTACAGGACCTGCTTTAGCAACTAAAGGATTAACTGCAGGTGCAGGGATTTCTTTAACTGCTAGTGGAACTGATATCACTATTACAAATACTGCAATTCCTGCTACAGTTACATTAGCATCTGCTGGAGGAACTGAAACATTAGTAAATGATGGTACTGGTCCAACACTTGCAACTAAAGGTCTAACAGCAAGTACAAATAGTATTGGTGAAGGTATTACATTAACAGGTTCTGCTACTGCAGTTACTGTTGGAATAACTTTTAACAAATGGGTACAAAGTTCAGCTGTTCTTTCTGGAGCATCTGTTACTGTTACTCACAACTTAAATACACCAAGTTTGTTAGTATCAGTTTTAGAGTATGATGGAAGTTTACCAACTTTACCAGCATATGTTCATGGTACAGATTATACATATAGAATTGTAAATAACAATACAATTGAAATTACTAACATAACAGGTGGTGACTGGGCTCCAGCTACTATCACTGTAATGGGATAAAATTGTTACAGGTTTGTTGGTTTCTGTGACAAACAAGCAAAGCCCCCACACTTGTGGGGGTTTTGTTTTATACCTATATTTGTTAATGTCATTAATTTTTAGTATATTAATATGAAGGAATTTAAAAAACCAGATTTAAAAGCACCACGGTTTAGACCAGAAGTGCACAACATATTAGATAAGAAGTTCTTTGATGATTTTAGAAAAAAGCACAGTAAGTATAAAGACTATACAAATGACAAGTTAAGAAAGATAATCAAATCATTTAACAAGTTAGTTTATAATACTGTAATTGAAAAAAGAGATGGTGTACAATTACCAGAAACAATTGGTTGGTTATTTATAGGTACTTGCCAGAAAAGTAAAAAGGCAAATGTAGACTATGCTAAATCAAACAAGTATGGTGTAACAGTTACAAATAGAAACTTTGACACAGATGGTAAATTAGCTAAAATCTTTTTTACAAGTCATGCACCAAAGCATAAAATGAAGAATAGAGAGTATTGGAGTTTTGTTGCATGTAGAGATTTTAAAAGAGCTGTTTCTAAAAATTATCCAGAAAACTGGAATATGTATGTTGTAGTTGATGCAACTACTAAACTTAGAAAAATATATCAGAAGACAGTAGTTAAAAATATTGTCCTTATGAAAGAAAATAAAGCTTTAAAAAGCTATAATGAGTTTGACTTATGACAACAATTGGAGAAGCAATATCTAGAGTGAGAAATGCACTAAAAGCTGTAAAAGAAGATCCATTTCTTACTGACCGTCAAATATACTTTGTACTTACTAAGTATGCAAAAACTCTAATTAAAAGAGAAGACAATCAGTTTAGACTAATGAAGATTAGTTCAATCTTCAAAGTATTACCTTACATTGAATTGATAGATGTAGATAAAGTAGAGGCAGGTTGTATTGGTGTATATTCTGGGTGTTACTTTAAAAGATCAAAAGAAAAACTACCAAGTATTTTAGATGGTATGTTTGGACCACTAATTAGAACAGCTTCATCAATAGACGGAGGCATTGAAATGTTTAGAACAGATCCTGGTACTTGGGTTTCTATAACTAAATCTACAACTTTTAAATATAATAAGAGACCTTACTTTTGGTATCTTAATGGTTATATATATGTTCCTAATGTTGATTGGGATGCTATGAGAATAGAAGCCATATTTGAAAATGATGTTCCAACATGTGACTCTGATGCATGTCAGTTAATACAAGATCAGCCACTTAATATTCCTGAATATTTATTTTCTGAAGTTGAACAGTTTGCATTAAAAGAATTAACCCTGATTGCTCAGATCCCTGTAGATCCAACAGATGACAGTCAAAATATACTAAGATAATGGACTTTAACTACACTCTTAAATATAGAACTTTTGATCAGCTTCTAGAAGATGTAAGTATTGACTTACATACTTTTGCATTAGAGAACATGATTGAACCTCAACAACTAATCAAGTTGGTTAGGAAAATTAATTATGATCTTGGTTTAAGAATAAACCAACAGAAGGAGATAATTCTAGATGTTACACATCATAAAGTAAAGTTACCTGATAATTTTTATACATTCAATTTTGGATTAGTCTGTGGAAATTATGTGTATCAGACAGGATATTCTATGGGTGTAGGTGGTACTCACATTGAAGAAATACCATACCGTGAGTTTCCTGCAAAAACAATTCTTAATTGTTGTGAGGCTCCAGTAGATCAACCATGTTGTTTTGAAGGTAAAGAAGGTGTATGTGTAACACATAATCCTGAAGCTCCATATGGAGATACTTGTACTCCTCCAAGAGTAGTTCAACCAAGAGTATTTGTTAATTGCAAGAATGAAGCTTATGAACTTGTACAAGTAGTAAAGCCAGGTGAGGTTAGAGTATTTAGTTATACTCAACCTTTAAGAATGAAACCTAGTCAAGAAATTGAATGTGACTGTCCAAACTTATATTACAATACAGCAAATGAAGGTTGGATAAAATATGGATTCTTAAATACCACATTTAAAGAAGGTAAAGTATATCTTAATTATCAAGCACACCTTGAAGATGATGACGGGAATCTTCTTGTTCCTGATCATGAACTTCTTAATGAATACTATGAGTATGCAGTAAAAGAAAGAATTCTAGAAAACTTATTCATGAATGGTGAAGATGTGGTAACAAAACTTCAGTTAGTATCAGCTAAATTAAAAGCAGCAAGAAATCAAGCACTTAGTTTAGTTAACACTCCTAACTTTAAAGAGATGGAAAAATTATGGATGGCTAATAGAAAAGCAATGTACGGTAAGTATTATGACATGTTCAAAAGCTACTCACCTAACAATGTATACTATAGAAACTATAATAAGATAAGAGTAGTATAATATGGCAAAGAAAGCTCAACAAGAAACATCATCCCTTCAGACTAACTCATTTATAAAAGGGTTAAACAGAGATGCAGATCCATTATTTGTACAGGAGGGAATGTGGACACATGCCCGCAATGCTGTGAATAATACTGCAGAGGGGGATCTTGGCACTTTATCTAATGAGGAATCAAATGCTTTATGTGCTAGAGCTGGACAAACAATGGGTTCACCTTTTGTTTATATAATTGGTGCAATACATTTATTTAGTGATAAGTGGGTAATATATTCAGTAGGTTATGATGCACTTGATACAAAAGCAAATAATTCTGAGATAGGTTTATTTGAATCAGACTTATGTAAGTATAGACCTATTGTACAAGATCATTGTTTAAACTTTAGTAAGTTACATTTAATTACTGGAGCTAGTAAATTAAAAGATGATTGTACATGGCAAGTGTACTGGGCTGATAATTTAAATCCAGATAGATACTTAAATATTGGAGATCCCAAAACTTGGCCACCAGATGATTATGTTTGGTTAGGAGGAGCTCCTGGTTCTACAACAATAAACTATTATGGTAACGGTACAGCAAATAAGTTACTTTGGCCTGGTGTAGCATGGAAAGAAAAATGTCAAACAGAAAATTCCAATGAACCTACACCTTGTGTAATATGTAAACCATATAATGAACTAAACTGTGAAGAAATAAGACTAGCATCTTTAGTTAAGACACCTTGTTTTGATTTAAGGTTATCTGAACAACAGGGAGTATTAGAAAATGGATCATATGGAGTATTAGCAGCTTATGTAATAGATAGACAAAGAGTTACAAATTATTTTTCTATTGGTTATATACAACCTGTATTTAACTCAGTAAATGAGAGGGGTTCCTTTGAGATATCTGTAGATGCAGATACGGAGCACTTTAAAGAATTTGAACTAGTAGTTGTAAGATTTATAGATCAAAACTTAAGTGCAAAAAGAATTGGATACTATTCTACAAGAACAACAAATATTGTACTTGATCAAATTCCTGAAACCACTGTAACGGTTCCTGTAGAAGAATTAATTTTACAGAATCCTGTATTTGAGAAATCTGCTCAAATGACAGATGTAAATAATTATCTATTAAGAATAGGACCAACTTCTAAATTTGATTTTAATTATCAACCATTAGCAAATCTAATTCAAACAGAATGGGTATGTGTTGAGTATCCTGAAAGATACTATATAGATGGGGGAAAACACACATCTTATTTAAGAGATGAGGTATATTCTTTTTTCATCCGTTGGGTATATAATACAGGAGATAAGTCAGCATCTTATCATATTCCGGGAAGACCCCCACAAAATTATTTATATAATGGAAATTCAATTTTTGAATTAGCACCATTTGCAAATCAAACTGGAGTAACTCTTCCTGGAGACACAATGTTTTTCCAAAGTGTTAATACAGCTACTATAACTTCAACAACAACAAGTGTATTGCCTGATGGAGGCACTGTAATATCCCGAGGTAAAATGGGATACTGGCAATCTACTGAAGTTTATCCAGACTATCAACCTAATGTATGGAATTCAAGTTCACAATGTTGGACACAAACAACAGATCCAAATTATGATTTGTGTGGAAAACCAATAAGACATCATAGGTTTCCTGATAATGCTACAGGAAATAGTACTCATCACTTTGTAAAAAAAGCAAATGGTGAATATTTTATTAGACTGATGGGAGTAGACTTTAAGAATATTATATTCCCTAAAGATAATGATGGTAATGATATACCAGGTATAGTTGGATATGAAATACTAAGAGGATCAAGACATGGTAATAAAAGCATTCTAGCTAAAGGGATGATCAATAACTTCCGGGATTATAATCCAAGAGGAAGTGCTACTGAAGCTGGTGTTACTGGTTTATATGCTAACTATCCATTTAACTGTATTGTTCCAGCTCTTAATACTACAAATCCAAATGATTATAATTACTTATATAATGATCCTTATATTACAGTAAGAGATAATGAAAATGATAAGGTTAATCAAACAATACCGACAGATATAGTTTCATTCCACTCACCTGATACAAGTTTTATTAATCCTTATTTGTCAGCTACTGAATTAAAAATATATGGTAGTGTACAAGGTGAAGCATTGCAGTATTTTATTGAGCCAAGCAAGCATCCTAAGTTTAAACTTTTATCAAATAAAATTATACCATTTGCTTTAGCAACTGGTATTATAAACGCTATCTTAAAAGGATTAGGAGAATTAAAAATTAATTACCCTGCTGGTAACTTTGATCCACAGTTTGAAGCTAAATTAAAAATTGATGGTGGTGCTGCAACCAACACAATCAATGGTCCCAATGGTGTATGGACTACAGCTGGTGGTTCAATCACAACTACACCAAGTAATATTAATACAAGTATTACAGGAGATAACTATGATCAACAAGGTCAAGGTGATCCTACATTCTTAAATAATGTTGGTGGTCAAACATATTATGATGATACTTATAATACATTATTTAATGCACCAGGTAATTTCCAATCTGAATTAGATACATACTTGTCATCAGGTGGTGCTTTTACTGAAACATTTTTTGGTGGTACTTCACTTGAAAATTTATTTAAAACTACATATGAGCAAGTTGCTCAAGATGGTAAATATATTACAACACCAACATATGATAAAACATATACTGGTTATGAAATGCTTGGACCTACAATTAATAACTTCTTAGGTGGTATAAGCAATGGTGGTCAGTTATTATTTTATTTTGTTGAAGGTGCACAACTAGCAACAGAAACAATTTATGCTATTGTAAGAAAAAGACAATATGCATTAGAGATGGTAAGTCATGGAGATTACTGGAGATTTGTAAAACCTAATGACTCCTTTGATAAAAGATTTGTAATGGAAGAAGGTATATATGTATATGATCAATTACAAGCTATGCCTGAATTTATTGATAGTTCTGGAAATCTTAAAAAATATACAATCAATAATATTAAAAGACCTAAGTTAGCAGTAGTAAGAACTAAAAGAGGAAATGCTACAGGAACTAGTATGGGTCCTCATTATTTATTACAAGGAAATGGAGATAGTATAGATCAATCTCTTATGACTTTAAATTATGCAATTAGAACATTTAACCCCCTTGCTAGTATTCCAGGTGGAAGTGCTTTTACACCAAATAAAATAAATTGGAGAGATACTGGTAAATCAAATAATTTTATAAATAATATTGCTAGTCACTATGTTGGTCTAAAATACAGAATTGAAAATCAATATGGACAAGTTGATACTATACAACAAGTAGTAGCAACACCATGTGAACAAAAAATTAATTTTCAAGCTACAAGTGGAGCAAATACATTAAGCTCTACAAGTTTTGGTAATACATGTAGTATTGAGAACTTTACACAAAAAAAATTATATACTCCAGTATTTTTTGGTGGAGATACCTATATAAATAGGTTTACAGAAAAAAACATCATGCACTTCTTTTATGAATGGTTGTATGATGTTCCAGATAATATTGAATGGAATTATTTCTTAAATCAAATGATTCCTGAACCAAAGTTTCAAGTTAATAGTCAACCATGGGATATTAGTGATTTTAATCTACAAAATATTCTTGATATGTTTCAGAGTACTCCTGATTATGGAGATGGATTATTGCCTAGAAGTTATTATGATTTAGATAATGTATACTATAGTATTTCAAATAATTCATGGTTAATTTATCCAGGCATATTTGGAGTAAAAGATTCTTATTTTTATACATCTGCAAATGGAATTAGAGATTTCTTTGTTGAGTCAGAAGTACTAGTTGATTTTAGAGATGTTGGAACATTTGATTATGAAAGACCATATAGTAAATATAACTATACTGATCTTCCATCTTTGTTTGATTCAAATCCACAAATTCTTACAAAAGGAAATTTCTATGCATATGACTTTAGTTTAAGTGCATCTAGATTTTTATTTAATCAGTATTTTACAGCAGGATATCTTCAGGGTGTTTCATATGATCCAAATATTGCTGAGTTATGTTATGTAACTTATCCTAATAGAGTAACCTATTCTTTACAACAACAAGATGCAAGTAATATAGATGCATGGAGAACATTTTTGCCTTTAAATAAAGTAGACTTTAAAAGTAAACTTAGTTCAGTAAAAAGTTTTGCTAAGACAGGTTTATTTATCACATTTGAAAATGACAGTCCTTTAATTTATCAAGGTGTTGATTCTATACAATTGGATGATAGTGGAACTAAAGTTACTGTTGGAGATGGAGGTTTATTTGAACAAGCTCCTCAAAATGTAGTAGTAGCTGAAAAACCATATGAATATGGATCATCTCAAAATAAATATGGTGTAGTATCAACTCCAGCCGGACTTTATTATATTTCACAAAATCAGGGTAAAGTATTTTCCTACAGAGAAGGCTTAACAGAGATATCACAAGATGGAATGAAATGGTGGTTCAGTGAATTCTTACCATTCAAACTACTTGAGGATTTCCCTAATTATCCACACACAGATAATCCAGTTGCTGGTATATCTTGCATGGCAAGTTATGATAATGACAATAGTGTATTATATTTTTCTAAAAGAGATTTTAGATTAAAAGATGAATATAAAAATCAAGTTATCTATGATTCTTTCTATGATAACTTTATGATACCAGTTACATTTGGTCCAGATGGTAAACCAACTAGATACAATAAATTTAAATTAGGAAATCCACAATACTTTACTGATGCATCATGGACAATAAGTTATGACCCTAAATTACAATTTTGGATTAGTTTTCATGACTGGCATCCTAATTTCTATATACCAAGTAAAGGAACATTCTTAACAACTAAGGTAGATGGTATATGGAAACACAGTGCATATTGTAATGACTATTGTAATTTCTATGGTGTACAATATCCATTTGAAATTGAATTACCAGTTGTTACTGCTCAGATGATTAATACTATAAAAAGTATTGAATACTATTTAGAGTGCTACAGAAGAGATAGAAACTTATGTATAGATCAGTTCCATATTCTTGATTATAATTTTGATCAGGCTGTAATACATAATACAGAACAAGTATCAGGATATTTGAATTTAAATCTTTATCCAAAGAATGATATACCATTATCTCTTCAATTTCCAAAGCTTGGATCTAATCAAGCTAGTTATGATATACTTTACTCTAAGGAAGAAAACAAGTATAGAATAAATCAATTTTGGGATATAACTAAAGATAGAGGAGAATTTCCAATTGGGTCATCATATCCTCCAGCACCTGGACCATATTTTCCAAGTCCAGATTCTACTGTACTTTTAGGAAATTATGAAGATAGAAACATTTGGGTTACTGCACCTAATGGATATGATAAAGTATTAAATTTACTAAATTTAGATTATGCTAAACCTGAATTACAAAGGAAAAAGTTTAGGCATTATATTAATTTTCTAAAACTATCTAAGAGTAACTCAAGGGATACAAACATGATCTTAAAAATAGTAAATACAAAAACACAATATTCTCCAAGATAATGTATAACAAGAAGTTACTTTTAGAAACTTTAAAAAACTTAGACAAAGCAAAAAAGCCGGCTAAGAAAAGAGACATTGATTATAATTCTAAAATGGGATACAGAGATGATTCTCCATTTAGAAACAAACAGTCAATGGATATCTATACTGAGGATGGTACAATTGATATGTCTAATACAGGAGTGCCTATTATGGCAAATGGAAAAGTTCTTTCTCCATATTCCGGTATGCATCAGTTTGATACAAATGTAGTTACTGAAGTTCCATTAGAAGAAGCAAAGAAAGGTGGTAGTAAAAAGTATTCTAAAAGTTTATTAGCCACTAATAGAATATTTGCAAAAAGTAAAAAGAACTCTTTATTTAAAAAGAATCCTTTATTCAAAAAGAAGAACTATAAGAAAAAGATCTATGATCCACAAGCAATGTACTTTCAAGGTGGTGGAGATGTATCACCTGTTCAAATAGTACCTACATATATTCCCGGTGTTTTTCCAGAATCCCCAGAAGAATGGGATCAGCAAATTAAAGCTGCAGAAACTCAAATAGGAGAACCTACACAATGGTTGCCTGAAGATTATAATTACATGCAGAATATGCTTCAGGACTATTATATATGGAGACAACAAAATCCAGATGCTGCACCTGCAGATAAAACTAATAATGCAATGTCAAATTATATGGTTCCTATACCATATCATTTGAGAGGTATTGTTGAGCAAAAAGAATTTCCAGAGATTCCAGTTAAAAAAGAAGCAGAGATATCAGATGTAGTAACAGGTACTGAAACATTATGTGTTGATGAAGGACGTTGTTTAGAAACAGATCAGATCCAAGAAATGTTGGATAGAGGAAGATACCTTCCACAAGAAGTTGTAGATACAGCATGGGATGTTATATATGATGTTTATCCAGAAGAAGGTAAAGGCATGAGTGCAGCAACTGCTTGGAAAAACAGAGGTGTACCAACTTTAGAAAGTAGATTGGGAATGCCTAATCCTGCAAACTGTATGTGGGCTGCAGGATCAGGTTGGATGTGTGAGCCTGAGTTTAGTGATGTTTCTAAAACTGCATTTGAGTCAAATGATAAATTTATTAATGCTGTAAATAAAGGTACTGTACCTTTTGAAAGAGTAACTAAAACAACTGACCCAGATTTTGATGCACAAGAAAAAGGATTACTACAGACTGGAGATATAATAAATATTAAGGGACCGGGTACTTCCCATGCTATGACATTTTCCCATTATAGAGAAGATGGAAAACCTATCTATGTAGATAGCAATGGTAGGGCATCAGACTTTGATTTTAATGTAGGTATGTGGTCTGGAATGAAACCAGGTAATGGAAGAACTGCTTATGTATCTAGATTTTCTCCAGAGATGGAATATGGAGCAAAAATTAAAGAGCTAGAAGAAAAAGCTAGAACCAATCCAACACCTATTGAAACTGAACTTACTCAAAATGAAATTGATCAATATGTAAAGGGTGGTTATGTAGTAGAAGATATTTCTATTCCAAGACTAACTAAATGGCAATCAGGAGGAGAATATGATATAGGAGATGAAGTAGATGAAGCTACTAAATTAGAATTAGAAAAACTAGGTTATACATTTGAAATCGTAAAATAATGGCAAAGTATAAAATAACAGGAATACCACAAGAACAAACAGCTTGGCCTCCTAAATTTTTAAGAAGAAAAAAAAATAAAGAAACTCAACCAGTTGTAACATCAAATTGGAATAGTCCAGTAGAAGGATTTTTTCCTACTGATCCTTTGTTAGGATCAACACCAGTAGATCCTTCATTAATTCAACCTGTTCAAATAACTAATGAACAACTAGTAAATACATTACCAACTGATCAAAAAACTGAAGAAGAAATAATAAATACTTTACCAACAGTATTTCCTTATGGATACAAAACAGATTTGTATACAGGAAATATGGTAACAGCACCCATAGGAACCCCGGCTTTCTATAAAGGTATCTCAGGTAACACAGTAACCTCTGTAGAAAGTAATCCATATGCACCAGTAGATATAAATGGTAATCCATTAGTATGTCAACCAGGTACAAGTCCTTATATGGGACAGTGTCTTACTCCAGAAGCAATAGCAAAACTTGAAGCAGAAAGAGAAGCTGTAGGACTTCAAATAGAAGAAGAAGAAAAATTAAGACTGGCTGAAGAACAAAAAAAGAGAGAAGAAGAAGAAGAAAGATTATGGCAAGAAAAATTAGCTCAAAGAGAAGCAGACTTTAAAAAGAAAAATAAGTTTGACAAACTAGATCCACTTGAAACAATTCCATTAACTGAATATGAATCAAGATTAAGTACAGATCCTGAATATGAAAATCAACTTAAGGCTCAAGGTTACTTTATAAATAAAAATGAAACTACTGGAAATGTAGAATTATTTCCATCAAATGAAATTTATACAAGAATATGGGATAGTGGTCTTAGAACAGATGATATAATAAATAAACTTGGTGTAGGTACTAAAGAAACTATAGAAAATTACTTTGGAGATTTCATGGGTCAAGCAGATGAATACCATGAATATCAAACTAAGAAAGCTGTCCTTGATTTAATGGAGAAGAAAGGATATAGTTTAGATAATGCAGTAAGTTATTTAGCTAATGTAAAAAAACTAGGAACAAAAGAAGATCTTTATAAATCATATGGAAAAGATTTTAAAGAAATAGAAAACTATGCAAAAGCTTATATAGCATATAGTGATGATTATGAAAAACCATATGAGAAAGATCAAACAACAGATCTAATAGATAGGTGGACAGATAATGATATTATTACTCTAGCAAGAGATAGAGAATTTATTGATAGTCATGGTGCTAATATAGATATTGTTTCTCCTAATGCTACTGGTAGACAAGAATGGGGTGCACAAATACTTCAAGCACTACGTTCAGGTAAATGGGGGTGGAAACCAAAATCAAATGAACTTGTAAAACTTGCTGCTGATGATACATATAAAAATCTAGTAGTAGAACCAACAGACTTAGATAAAGCATTAATAAATAATTTAAAAGATTACCAAAACTTAGAACCACAAGCATATAAGAAAAAATATTTTCCAACAATAGAACAAGATGAAGAAGATTGGAAAAAAGGTAAAGTAGCTGTTCAAATTAGTGAAACAGATGAATGGAGACCTAATAAAATGTATGTTGGAGGTGATGAAGATGGTTGGGGTGGTCAATACTATCAATATCAATTTGAGGTTCCTGCTGGTAAAGATCCTATAACAGGAGAACAATTGACAAAATTTGTTACCCCAGATGAGATGGCTGGGCAAACAGTTTACATGACTCAAGAAGAAGCTGATAAATATGAGAAAGCAATGCTTGCTGACAACATGCAGGATTTTCAAAGTTCATTTCTTTATAATCTACCAGGAACAATTGCTATGGGAGGTTTAGGTCTTATAGGAGCATCAAGAGCTTTAGCTTATGCACCAATTAAATCTCTACCATGGTTAACAGGAGGTAATGCTCTTAATGCATATTTTGCATATGAAGCATTAAAACCACAAGGACATATTCAACAAGCCTATGAAGGGTTTTCAGAAGGAGATCATGCTAAAGGATTTGAAAATTTACTATGGGGAGGTCTAGGTGTTTTACCACTTATTAAACCTGCGGCAAATACATTTAAAGCAATTAATGAACTTAGAAAGCCGGGTAGTCTCGGTGTATTACCTACATCAGGTAATTATTCATTTTTATATAATTCACCCTTACAGAGTGGTTTAGTTGTGGGTAATCCAAATATTGGAAATGCAACTGAAGCATTTACTAATTTAACAAACCCATTAAATAGATTTACTAAGTATGCAAATCTTGGTGAATTTAAAATAATGAGAAGTAATATTGGAAGCTTAACAAATAATAGCAGATATATAGGTGCAAACATTAACACTCTTTTGAATGAAGGCAAAACAGCTGCTCAAGTATATGAAAATATTCCAAAAACATTAGATACTGAAGTTTCTTTATATAGAAGTGAAATTCCAGGATATTTACCTTCAGAAAGTAAAACTGCTAATGAGTATAATAATTGGGATTATGGACCAGTAGCTGAAATGTCTGAATCAGAAATAGCAGAGGCTATGCAAGATCCAGCTGCAATAAGATATGTAGATGAAAATGGTGTAGAACGCATAGGTTCATTTTTTCCTCAGAATACAGCTGGTAAATGGTGGAGTACACAAAAAGTAGGAGAAAGGGGTGCACCACATGCTGTTAATACATATGTGTTTGATCCAGTAACTGGTCAGTATATTGATAAAGCAAATGAGATGGTATATTTAGAAACTAAAGTACCATTTTCAAAATTAGAAGAATATAATGTTAAAAATGATCCAGCAGCATTATCATTTGCAGGACAGCCTGAAAAAGAATTTATATTACCAGATGAATATAAAGAAGTTGCTAAATCATATGATCCTCTTAATCAGAATACAATAACACAAAATACTGATGATATAGTTTTCTATCACGGAGGTCTTGATAAAAATGCAACAGTAGCTGATATAGACCCATTAAGATTAGCTCAAAGACAAAATAAAAAAGGTAGAAGTTATGCAGGCTTTTATATGTCACCAGATCTTGAAGAAGGATCTTGGGCTTTAAAATATGCTAGAGAAAATCCAAATGGTGGTCTACATGAAATTAGACTTCCCTCAAATGCTAAAGGATATAAGTATGAGGGTTCTATGGAAAGAATAAAACAATCAGTACTTAAAGATCTCCAAAAACAAGGTTATGATTATATAGAAGGTACAAATCTTTTTGGTCAACCTGAATATGTTTTATTAAATACAGAGAAGGCAACTATAAAAGAAGTTTCTGGAACAGTTGAAGGACTTAACACAACTAGACAACCATTGAATATTGATCAAGCTCTTGCAGAAGAACAAGCATTAACTACAGCAGATGATCAACTAGGCATTGCAGGAGTTTCAGGTGTTACTCCAGAAATTGAATCCATATATAATAGTTATCCTGAGTTAAGTAAAATTGGTACGGCAGATGAATATGCTGAGTATTTAAGACAAACATTTCCTAATAGTTCAGCACAGGATATTCTTTATCATGTTAATAGAGGAGATGAAGTTCTTGCTGAAAGTGGAAGACCATTCTATGCAACACAAGATAAAGGATGGTTATATGAATTAGAGGAAATGAAAGGGACAAGAAAACCTGTCTTGTTAAATTTAGAAAATCCTACAGTCCTTGATCAATCATATGAGTTTACTGATAAAGCTAAAGAGTTTAGAGGAAGTGGTTTAGGATCAAATCTTATTACACCTACAGAAGCTAGATTAGAAGGAGCAGATGGTGTAATAGGTAGAGACATGTTTCAGGGAGAAGGTGGTAATACATATGTAGCATTTGAGCCAGAACAAGTTCTTCCATTAGGTACTGCAAAAGATGCAGAAATGTTTAAAGAATGGAAAGCTTCACAATCCACAGGAGTATCTCAAGAATCAATTTCAACTCAAGCAAAACAAATAGTAAATAAATCAGATAATGAAATTGCTGCCAATGTCATTGATGACATGAGAAATAACAAAATTGAGTTATGGCAAACTGAAGAAGGCAAAAGAAGATTACAGTTAATGATTGACAATACTCCATCATTAGCTGGACAAACACCAGAAACCTTGATAGAGGGTATGTCTACAATGAATAATTTAAATAAAGTTTATGGCAACCAATTAAATAAAAGAAAAAGTTTAGAAGATCAAATAGATTATTTTACTATTTTTTATGATGAAGGTAAGATGTCAACACAAGATTATAAAAATTTAGTTGACCCTTTAGAAGCAGAATTAAATTCTGTTAATACTGCTATATCAGAAACAGAAAAAATATTTGGAGATAAGGCTGGTTTCTATGGAATGAAAGACAATCAATTATTTGTAAGTGGAGATAAGTTTGCAGCAGGAGATCTTAAAAAAGTTACTGCACATGAACTTGGTCATTATCTAGGATCATTTGCAAATAAAGAAGCTAATATAACATACTTAGATGAGCAATTAAAAGAACTACAATTAGTTAGTGGAAAATCAGCAGGAAAACAATTAGAGATTCCAGGAATGGAAGTTGTTTCAGAAGAATCAAAAGCACATTCATTATTTGGTACTGCAAATCCAAACTATCTAGAAAAGACATTAGAGTATTTTAATACAGGTTCTAAGGGTACAGAAAAAGTTCCATTCGTTGCAGAGATAAGACAAGACATGTTGGATAAAGGAATACTAAAAAATGAGTATGACCCTATCACCATAGATATGCTAAGAGAACATTATAAAACTTATAAAAATCTAAAAGGAGAAAAATATCCTTTAAGACTATATGATATAATGGAAAATAATCCAAAGAACTTTAGCATACTAAAAAATGTAATTAATGCTCTGCCAATTATAGCAGGAGGAGTTGCAACAACATTGAGTCTAGCTAATGAAGAACAGACAGATGGAAATGTTACACAAGCTGGAGCACCAATTATGATCCTAGCAGCTTTTCTATCTAGAAATCCAAAAATAAAAATACCTAATCAATTAAGAACATTAATGTCTGATTATGGTAAGAAAGGATTAAAAGCATTAAACACAGTAAATAAAGTAAATTATTTTAATAATCAGATTAAAGCTTTAGCTAAAGAACATGATGAATTAGTAAAGGAACTTGGAAGTGTCTGGCCGGATGACTGGGCTGTAGATCCTAGTAAAAAAGGATTACTTGCAAGAGAGGAGGAACTTGGTAAATTATTAAATACTAAGAAAAGAAAGTTTGAAAACTATTTTGAAGATAAAAACCGACTCATACCTAAGTCAAGAAAAATGTATGAAAGGCAACAAGATATAAATAAATATAGTAAGATAAAACAAGACTTTGTAAAAACAGGAGAAGGTTTAGAACAAACTCAACCTTCAATATATAAAGGTGCTGTAACTACTGGTGAGCAAGTGGTTACAGATTTTAGCACTGGGGAAAAAATAAAAGCTCAAGTTGAGTTACCAAAAGTAGATGTAAAATATAGTATACAAGATGGTGAATTAGTTGTAAAAGATGCTTCAACTAATGAACCTGTTATATCTCAAGAATATGTTAATTCATTAAGTAATTCAAAACAAAAAGTTGAAACTGATATACCAGGAGCAAAAGTATTTGGTTCAAGTGTTCTTGTAACTGAAGCTGGTATGCCACATATTACTGGTGACATAGATGTTCTTATAAGTGAAAGTGCTTATAATAAAAATGTAAAAGATAAATTTTCTTTTGTTCAAGATTATGGTCCAGCCAAACAACATTCTGTGTATCCACAATATGGACAAGAAGGAACATTAGATTTTAATATAGTACATGAAAATCCTAATGGAACAGTAAAACCAGTATGGAGAAAAGATGTAAATACACAAGAAGAAACTTCTTTAGAGGTTGAATTGTTTAGACAATTTTATCCTGAACAATTTCAAAAAGCTTCAATTGAATCAATTAAAACAGGAAAGCCTATTGAAATTAATATGTCTACTGAAGAATTTATGAATGGTATTGATTCTAAAGTAAAAACAGTAATAGATTCATATGAGGCAACACCATTAACAAAATGGGGTAGTTATAAATCATCAAAAGAAAAACATATAGTAAGACCAGATGTATTAATAGAATATGGTGATCCTGCAGTAGTAGCTAAAGGTCAAGAAGCATATATTAAATCTATAGCAGGTCACAAAGCAACATTAGGGCATCAATTTAAAGTAGAGGACCTTTCTGATCCTGCAAAGAACATGGATGCTTTAATAGCAATGGGTTTTAAAGGTGATGATGTAGTTAGAGTAGCAAATGATCCTGCTAGAATGCAATTAGCATTGAATGACTATTATATCAACATGACTACTTTCACAAGAGAAATTAGTCCGCACAATTTACCACTAACAACTGACAAAGTTAAAACTATAGAAAATGCATTAACTGAATGGTATCCTGCCGCTGGAGGAGGCTCACTAAATGGAATGGGATTAAATACAGTAAGAAAAGGAAATCCTATACATGTATATGACACAGAAAATGCTATTATAGGTCATAGACAAATTGGTATTAAAACTGATATATCTAATCCTGAAGCATATGTTAAATCTATTAATAGGGCAACTAGTGGTACATATGTATATACTCCAGAAGAAGCTAAACAGGTACAAGAAATTTTTCTTAAATATTTGCCACAGTATAAATATCAACTTGACAATATTAAAGAATCACGAGATATATTAAATTTAATAATTGCTGATTCTGACTATACTCAAGGTAAACTTGCATTAGATGAAATGGCTGAAACAATGGGGATAAGAGCTATTGCAAAAGATGCAGATATAGCAACACCAACATATGGTGCATCAAGATCTCAATATGCATCTTTGTTTGGAAACTTTGATGAGTTAGTAGACTCTATGCTATATTCATATAAGAAATATCATACCGCTCCAAAATCAGGTTTCCAAAGAAAAGAAAAATTAGAAAGTTTAATAGCAAATAAAGCTAGTACTTCTTCACAAATATCAACTATTGATGATTTTAATAAAATTAATTCAATAATAGATAATGGAATAATAAACGCAAATACTAGATTAAGTTTAATAAGAAATGAATATAATGCTTTAATTGCTCAACAAGAGGCTCTTATAAATAAATTTACAAAGGGAGCACAAACTGAATATAATGCAGTAGAAAAAAGAATACAAGAATTACAAACTAGAGCATCTGAAATATATAATGAAAGACAAATTTTAGAAGTTAAAAAAAACAAATTTAAAAGCAAACTTCAAAATGTTGGACTTGCAGTTGGTGCAACTGGAGCTCTTGTAGGAATATACTATGCAGGTCAAATACCTACAGAAACAGAACAACAATTAATTGATAGAGGTATTGATTATGAGCTGTTTACAGATGATAAAGATCTTTATCCAACTGCTAGAAGGTATATATATAATAATCCTAAAGCTCAAGTATGGCCTTCTGGAGAAAGGATTATAATAAAAAATGGGCGGGTGATGCCACCTGTAAGTTTAACTGTAATAAATGATGAAATTGTATTTGATCCAAATTATCAAATGAATCAAGGTACTACAAATAAAAAACAATTTGGTGGGGATTCCAACTTTTTAGAAATGGAATTAACTGATAAAGAAATAGAAGATTACATCAGAAAAGGTTATACAGTAATTGAAGAATAAACTTAATAGGTTTATTCATTAAACTAAAAATTAGTATATTAAATATATAGAACCGGTTATATGAACAAAAGAAAAGTAAGAATATATAAAGATCCAGGAGGAAATGGACAATATATTAATAAGACAGCCCAGTTTTTACAAAAGGCTCAGGCCGGTATGCAAGTTAATGATTTAGCTTTAGAACAAGATATACTAGATCAATTAACAATGACTACAGATGTAGAGATGATTGCTGATACCTTAAAAGATAAATATGGTCTTGGTTATTTTGATGCTCTAGATAGAGTAGAAAAAGTAGTTGAATTTTTGTATAGACAAGATGTTAATGATACAAAGAATGAAATGCTTTCTCAAGATGCAGAAGTTGAAGATATTGTTCCTATTAAAAAACCACTCTATGATACTGATTTACCATGGATATCTGATGATGATACAGGCTGGGATGACTTTGGTGAAGAAAGTGAAGATGATCTAGCTGCAGAAGATGAACAAGCATTATCAGTAGAAAGAAAAGGAGGAACTATTGGTAAGAAAAAGTTTGTCAAAAATATAGTAAGAGGATTAAAAAAAGCTGCAGAAGGAATGCAGCAAGATGAATCTAGTAATTCTACAATATTAGATTCTCCAAATGGAAGACAAGCACACATTAATAATTTTAGAAGAGGTATAAAAGATCTTGGTAATGAGTATTATGCAAAAGAAATTTATGATAAAACTAAACAGTTACAACAAGAAACAAGTGCCTTACCTCCAATGAATAACCAAATGATGCCTATGGCACAAGAGGGAATGCAGATGGAACAGCAAGATATAGAAAATCCAATGCATCATCTTCAAGCTTATTCAGGATCAGTATCAAATATTTTTAAACAACCTATGAATCAAGTACATGGTGCAGGTTATGAAAACTTGCCAGAAGCAAGAAGAGGACGTGAACAAAGACAAGCTGATAGACAAACTCGTAGAGTAGCAAGAGATTGGCAAAACATGTTTGGGGATATGGCAGCTGGATATGCTGGAGTACCGGGATTACCAAACTATCTTCAAGTGGTATCTCCTCAAATAGTTAATCCTCAAATGACTGCTGGAGCTATGTCAGGTCAAACAGGACCACTTATTGATTTAGAGTATAAAAAAGGACCATGGTGGAAAGGCACAAGAGAATGGTCTGCTAAAGGTATACCTGCAGCTATGTTAGCTGGTATGAATCCTGGTTATGGATATATGCCAATGGGTATGGGTTATGGTTCTTCTTGGAATACAACTAGAACATTTCCTGGTGAAGTTATAAGAACAAAATCTCAAGTACTAAATGCTGCAGCAGATCCTGCTAAAAATGATGAAGCAACAATTCTTAAAAATAGTGGTATTAAACCCTATGCAGGTTATATGGAATTAAATCCTGCTCCTGAAGGAACTGAAATGGTATATGATGAACAAGGAAATGAAGTTGAAGCAATTTCAGCAGAAGAAGCAGCAAGAAGAAGAGCTGCTGCTGCTCAAGCTCCATGGATGTTCGGAGCAGGAAATAAAAATTTCATGCCAACTCAAACAAATCCTTCTGGAACACAGCTAATTGATTTTATTCCTACTGAGACAGCACCAGTAGTTGGAACTGAATCTGTAGGTACTGGTCCTATGCCAGAAACTATTACTGAAACAGCACCTATTACAGGAACAGAAATAATACCTGCTGCTACTGAAACTGTAGGAGCTAATACTGAAACTATACCATTTAACTTAAGTGAAGAAGTTCAGAAAACACTTAGGGGAGAGTATGGTAGTGGTGCTGCAAGAAAAGCAGCATTAGGTGAAAACTATGCACAAGTACAAGCTGAGATAAATAAAATGTTTGCAGCAAGCACACCTAAAGCTAAAACTACAACTACAACTACACCTAAAAGTTTTGCCAGTGCTCCTGCTACTGGAGTTGCATCGCCAACTTATTCTGAAGCTGACTATCAAGCTGAAATGAATAGAATAAAACAAAAATATAATAGTTCAGATACAGCTGGAAAAGAAGCAATAATATCTAATCTGAATAAGCTATATGAAGAAACATATGGTACACCAGAAAACAAATATGTTAAAGCTCTTAAAGATGAACTTGAATATGATTTTTATTCTTATGATAATTATTTTGGTGACAATTACCTACAAGAACAAAACTCAAAAAATTCTTCAGATGCAAATAAGTCTTTTGAGGTTAATCCTGAACTTGAACAATTAATATATGACAAAAATCTAGAGTTTTTAACAGCGGATGAGGAACAACAGTTTGACATGTTGAATAAATTGGGTAGTGTCCCAGATTTAATGAAAAACCCTATTCTTAGTACGACGTACACCCAATGGTGGGAAGAAATAAAGAAGAAATATGGATATGATAGAGCAAAAATACTTGGTGCACAGTATGCTGGAAAACGAGCTGCACAAGATGTAGCCAATAATGTTTCCGATTTTACATTGGGTATGACATTTCCTGCATATGGACTTGCAACTCAAATAGCTCCTAAAGTAGCTGACTATTTAGGTTATCAACAAGGTGGAATGGTAAATACATCTCAAATGGATCCTAATACATTAACTAAATTTGTATATGGTGGAGATGAGTTACCAATTTCTCCAATAGTAGCATATGATAATAATGATATACAGTCTAAAAATGTAGATGATCCTTTTATGTATAGAATGGGTGGTCTATATAAATATGATGGTATTAATAATAGTCAAGTAACTACAAATGATTATGATGCATGGCTTAAACAAAAAGCTGAACAAGAAGCTCTTGCTGAGTATAATGACTACATGAATAGGACTAAGACAGATGCATCTACATTTATGAAGTATGAAGCTAATCCTAATGATGCAGTATATCAACAAATTCTTCAAAGAAAATTAGGTACTACATCACAACCTGCATCAACAGAAACTACCACAACTCGAAATTATAATTATGGTTATGGAGCAGGTTATCCAATGACTGGTGGTTATAGTTATCCTACTGCACCAACAATTGGTCAACAGATAAGAAATATGTTTTCACCATTTAAATATAATCCTGCTACTGGAGGTAATTATGATTTTACTTGGATGTCACAACAAGGTCCTGCAAGAACAGCAAGTGGTGCTATATTCCAACCACAAGGTCAATTACAAGGTATGGTTCCTGTAGCTGGTACAAATGCTGATGGTACAGCAACACAGCCACAAGCTGGTTATATGTATGATTATAAGTTTGAGAAAGGTCCTTGGTGGTCAGGTAAAAAAACAATGACACTTACAGGTAGATGGGTTGATCCAAATAATCCTAATGCAGGTACAACAGCTGGTGGTGCTTCTGCTAATACAACTGCAGATAATATTGCAGAAGGATATAATCCTGAAGCAGTTGGACCTGGTTATTCTGGATATAACGCTGATACTGATGGTAATGGTTTACCTGATTATTTACAAACTCCAAATCCTCGTGAAACTCAAACTGGTACTTCAACATCAACTAATACAGTTGAAGAAGAAATGAGTCCAAGAGAACGTAGACAACAAAAAAGAATACAAAGAAGATCTAGTAAAGAAACAGTAACTGAACCTGAACAATCAACTACTTCAACACCAGCAACTGGAACTACAACTCAACCTGCAGCCACTGATACTCAAGTAAATAATACAGGTACTACACAAACTACTAATACAGGCACAACAGGGGCTACTAATACAGGCACAACTCAGACTACTAATACAACTAATCAAACTGGTAATCCAGACTGGAATGAAGAATGGAATAGAGAAACTACATCAGGAGCTCAACGTAAAGAACAAGCACAAAAAAATCAAGGTGTAATATTCAATACTACTGGTGCTTCTGGTTATCAGTTTGCAGACGGGACACCGGTAGACTACAATGATAAGACAGGTACTTGGGAAGCAGATAAACAAGAGGCTAATGCAAGAAAAGCTTTTACTGAACAAGGTATTATTAATGATGGAATGAATAATAATACATTCCCTGATGGTACACCTGCTAAATATAGTTATATATTAAAAAAATGGGTTCCTAAAAGAATTTACGGAGGAGCTTCAAACTATATGGAATTTGGAGGATATGTTCCTGAGTTTAATCCTGGTGGACAGTTTAGTGGAACAGGTCCTTTTAATCCTAATAGTAGTAATTTAGAAACAAATCCTAATCAAGCTATCACAGGACCATGTACAGAATTTGAAGTACAAAATCCAAATAGTCCTTGTTATGATCCTAACTATAAACCTTCTGCATTACAAAATACAACACCAGAAGATTTCTCAGTTACTTATGATATAAATAAGGCACGTACACTAGATACAAATAAGATAGCAAATGCTGGACAGTTCTTAGGTGCGGGTATCAGAGGAATTTCTGCTGGTCTAAATGATAGTTACAATACAAATTATTTAGCATCAAGAAGTCCTTCTGATAGTAGAGAACCAGTTAATCAACTAGATTATAGAGGTGGTTATAGTGGTTTAAGTCAAAGAAATATGTCAAAAGGACAAGGAGCAGGATCTACAGGATTTAACTATGTAGTAGGTGAAGCTGCCTTTGTAAAGAAAGGTGGGGAACTTAAATTCCGTCAAGGTGGTGTATATGATTTAACTCAAGAAGAGATAGGTCAGATTCTTGCTGCAGGTGGTCAAATAAAATTTATATAATAAAGACATGAGAGTTCAAATAACAAAAATGCCATTAGGTAAAGCTGCTTACGGTAAACAAGTAGATGGTTCATTATCATTACAACCAGGAGCATTTGGTGGAGGAGATTATAAAGCATCAGATAAAGCTAACTATAAGGGTGTTAAACAAACTGTAGATGAAGTTTCTAGAGAAGAAGCTAACCTAGAAGCAGAAGGAGGTGAAACTGCTTTTGGTCCAATCTCTGGTCAATCAATTCCAGATCATCTTAAGATAAGAGGTAAAAGACACCATGAAGGAGGTGTACCTTTAAATCTTCCAGATGACACATTTATCTTTAGTGATACAGCTTCATTAAGAATTAATGATCCTAGTGTATTAGCAATGTTTAACAAGGTTCCTAAAAAAGGAGGTTATACTCCTGCAGAGATAGCTAAACCTTATAACATTAATAAATACAAAGCAATTCTTTTAGATCCTGAAAGTGGTAAACTTGAAAGGGATACTGCTACAATCATGATTAAAAATTATATCATGAAACTGGGAGCTCTAGCTCTTGTACAAGAATCTATGAAAGGATTTCCTCAAGGTGTTCCAGAAATGGCTAAACCATATATGGAAGCTAATGGAATCTCTGAAGAAGATTTAATGCCTGAATTAAAAGAACAAGCTGATGCTTTAGCTCAAGCTATGGGATCTGGAGAACAAACAGGAATGCCTCAAGAGCAAAATCCAATGATGGCTCAAGAGATGCAACAGATGGCTCCTGAACAAGCTATGCAAGCTCAGCAAGCAATGATGGCTCAAGGTCAACCACAACCATCTTATCCACAACAAATGCCTAGTGGAGCTCCTGTAGCTTCACCAGATATGATGGCTCAGATGCAAGGTTCTATGCCTCCTCCAGATATGATGGCACAACAAGCAATGTCACCTCAACCAGGTATGATGGCTTATGGTGGAATGCCTTATGCTGCATATGGAATGGAAATGGGTGGTTATGATTTTCCTTACTACCCAAATGAAATGGCTTATGGTGGTGTACCAAGATTTGATAATGGTGGAGATACAAGACCAGGTACAACAAGAAAAGTATCTCCAGAAGAATATGCAAGCAGTACTTGGGAAACAAGACGAGATGATCAAGGTGAATATAAGTATAACAGAAGAACAGGTGAAGTAATTGGTAAAGCTGATGTTCAAACTAAATCTCAAAGAGAAGCTTCAGGTAGAGGTGTCAGAGGTGGTGGTGGTTATACCAAAGAAGATGTATGTTCATGGATGAAAAAAGTTGGTGGTAATTATTATGGCTGGACAGCTGAAGAAATAATTGCTGCTGGTATAGCTGCACCAAGTGCATTAGGTTTTTTAAAAGGATGTGAAGTTAAAGGAGAAACTGTAGAAGAAGAAGCAATCTTTACTGAGGCAACTCCAACTGAAGACTGTCTATGTAAAAATCCTGATGGAACTGTATATAAAGATTCAAATGGTAATACTAAAATTGCTCCTAAAGATCCAGAGACTGGAGAATGCCTAGTTAATGATGCATCTTGTGGAACAATAACTGAAACTGAAAGTCTTCTATGTAGATGTACTGACCCTGTAACCGGACAAGTAACAGAGTATGCAATTGAAAATGAAGCAGATTGTATATGTCAAGATGGTAGCCAAGGTCAGCTATCTCAAGGTATGGCAACTGCAGCTACACCACATTGGAGTAGAGCAGCTAGAACTAATGTGATGCGTAATGCATTAGTAGCAACTAAACCTGCACCATCTAATGTTGTTCTTCCAGGTAGATCACAAGTTAAAGGAGCTTATGAAGAATATCAAACTAAAGTTGACACAGCTCAAGCAGCAATTAATTCATTACAAAATGCAGTAATGACAGGTATGGCTGGATCAAGTAGTTCTAAGCAAGCTCAAATGAAAGACCTTCTTGGTAAATCTCTAAGAGCTTCTATGGATGCTGTAGCTGATGTACAATCTAGAAATGTTGATAGACAAAGAGAAACCAATGTTCAAACAGCTACTATTGATAATGCAAACATGTTAGCTAGAGCACAAGCAATGCAAGGAGCCTTAGATACACAAAAGCTTAACAGAGATCAAGAAACAGCTAATAAAAATCTAAGAAGATACAATACAATGGGTGCTATGATGGATGCAGATAAAGAAATGGCTGCTAGACAGAATATGAATATACTTACTCCACAATATGCATCTGAGTATGAGTATGGATTTATTGCTCCTACAGGAGTTGAGAAACCACTTACTGGTGCAACAAGTGCTACACTTGAAGATAGAATACAATATTACTTAGGTAAAACTGGAGATTATCAACAAGCATTTGACATGGCTTATAAAGAATCTAGATTGAATAAGAGTATGTATGGAGGACAAAGAATGGCAAATGGAGGTTATGTTTTTGCTACTAATGCCTATCCATTTATAATCTGATAAACTTTATAGATTTAATAAACTTAAAAAATTTTGATAGTTTTATAATATAAAAAATACTATGGCAACATATCCATCAGGAGTCACAACATTTATCCCAGAATACCAGGCTTATCAACCTGATTTTAATTTTACTGCAAATGTTTTACAACTAAAACAAACACAGTATGATCAAAACTGGAGTAGATTAAATAATATATATGGTCAGATATTAAATGCTCCGCTAACTCATGATGAAAGTATAAATAAAAGAGATAATACTTTCAAAAGAATTGACTTTGATTTAAAAAGAATTACTGGTTTAGATCTATCACTTGAGCAAAATGTTCAACAAGCTACACAGTTATTCAGACCTTTTTATGAAGATGCCAGTTTAATGAAAGATATGGCCTTCACAAAAAATGTAGGTTTTGAAAGATCATTAGGTGAAGGTAAGAGATATAATACTGATGAAAAAATAAACTCTGAATATTGGGATGGTGGTTTAAGAGCAATTGATTACAAAGTACAAGAATTTAAAGCTTTGCCATATGAGCAACTACCATCTTTCGGTGATGTAAAATATACTCCATATGTTAATGTAGAGAAGAAAGCATTGGAGTTAGCTGCAGAAATGAAGATTGATATTAAAAGAGTTACTCCACAAGGTGATTGGATTGTTACTGAAAAAAATGGACAGCAAGCCATTGCCCCTTTACAAAGTACATTTTATTCTGTCTTAGGTAAAGATCCTAAAGTAAAAGAAATGTATGTAACACAAGCTTATCTTGATAGAAAAGATACAGTAGCATCAAATAAAGATAGGCCTGAATATGGAGGTAATGCTGAGTTAGCTGAGAAAGATTATCTAAATAGAACACTAAAAGTAATGAGGAATCAAACCCTCATTACTAAGAATGATTTATTAAGCCGTAAGATGGCTAATGATAAGATGATCACTAGAATGGAGAAGTCTATTGCAGATGGAACAGATATTGAAACTACACAAACTTCATTAGAACAATATAAAGAAGCTAATGCTCAAATTTCTGAAATGCTTAAACAAGCTGAGAATGACTTAGTAATGTTAGATGGAGATCTTAACCGGACTATGACAACTCAAGGAGGTAGTGCTCTTAATATGGATGACATGGATTTGTTAAGAATGAGAGTTGATGCAGTTACAGCTTCTAATTTACTATTAGCAGATCTCAATCAAGCAGCTATGAATTGGGCAGATCTTCATGGAGAGGTATCATATGAAGCAAATCCATTCTCAGTACAAAGACAGAAATATGAGTATGACTCTTCACTTATTCAACAAAGAGCTGCTGCACAAAAAGATGTTGCACTCTTTAAGCATCAGCTTGATATGGATAAAGCAACATATAAAGCAAAAGCTGAATCAGGACTTTATGATATTGATCCAGAAACTAATGAATTAAAAATAAAGCCAGAGTTAGCAAACATTGAAAGAGTTGCTGAAATGATGACTAAAACACCATCAAATGATCCAATGGCTTTGTCTAATACAATAGATGGTTTATATACTGGTGATGCTGAAGCTGCTAAACAAACAATGGTAAGTGTACTTGCAGAAATGCAAGAAGAGGGAATAATTTCTAATGCAGAAATATTAGAAATTATAGATAATAAAAACTTAAATAGTTTTAATATAGAACCTGTATTAAGGTGGATAAAAGAAAATGGAGATAAATTTAAAGAAGGTACAGGTGAAATTAATCCAAAAACAGGTAAAAGATATGTAACAACAAAAGATATACCAACTGATATATTAAATATAATGATTCAGGAAGGTACATATGTTACAGAGTTAGAAAGAGAAGCAGCAGCAGAAATGGGAGATGATCTTGTTGCACAAGGTGATGCTTCTAAATTAAAACTTGCAGGATTAGCAAAAGCAAGTCTAAAGACTGACTTTTCTCCAAACATGATTACAGACATGACTAAAAAAATGTTAAATGTAATTGATAGGAAGAAAGATGATTATTATATAAGAAACAGTAGTAAAGTAAAAAACTTAATTACATTAAGTCACAGTTTAGATGATTATGCTGCATACAAACTAGCAGCAATCAAAAATAAAGAAGACATTGCAAATGAAACTGCTAATAAGCTTAGAGCTCAAGGTTTCATGTATGCCAATCAATTATTTGATGACCAACTTAATATGGTTGACAAAAAGACATTTATTGCAAATGTTCATAGAGATTTTCCAGAAGATATAATTCTAAATAATGGAATGTCAATGGCAGGTTTTATTAATGCTATGAATACAGGTGGTCTAGCTACATCAACAGCAGTAGCAGTAGCTGGACAACTTGGTCCACAAGTTGCTTTACCTGAAGAAGTAGTAACTGTACCTGCTGCATATCTTACAGGAGCTCTTGCAACAGGTGTAGGGTATCTTGGTGGTGGTGCATGGGATTGGATTTATAATAGTATATGGGGAACTGATGAAGAAGATGGAACTAGATTAGCACAAGGTAATTCTCATTGGACAGGACATAACTATTCTACATCAGAAGAATATGATGAGATGTTAGCAGCATATGATTTGTTAGCTGAAAATAGTATGTTAACAAGTGATATATTAGGATTAGATCAACCAGTATCACTTACTGAATTTGGTACTGGATTATATACTACTGGTGGAGCAGGTATTACTGTTGAACCTGGAGTACGTTCACCTACATATGATCATTATTTACAACTTAGAGGGGTAGTTAGAAATTTAGATTTACAAACAAGTGATGGATCAAACTATGTATCATTTGGTGGAGTAGCTGATAAATTTGAAAACATTGATGACCCAGCAAAAAATAATGAAATATGGTCTGCAATATGGGCTGATTTTAATCCAAGAACTGGCTCAAAAGGAATGGATTTAAAAAGATTTCAAGTTGCTGTATCTCCATTTGGTGGAGAAGATGTAACTAAAGCAGCAATTAATTTTAAATTACCTGAAGACTATTTGAAGAAATTTAAACCAGACTCAGATGGTAATGGTATTATGAGTGAAGACCAATATAATGACATACTTAAAAATGGTATAAGCATTATAACAGATGCTAAAAATTTGGCAAATGTTAGTATGTATAAAAATTCATTTAAGTCAGCAGAACAAATTAGAATTGAAAAAGCAGGATCTAAAGGTGTTACATATACTGATCCTACATTACCTGGTATATCACTTAACTATAAAATAGATCCAGTAGATCCATCTAAGATAGTTGTAACTACAAGCTATCAACAATATATGGGTCCTGGTCAAGATTCTAAAACAGTTACTCTTGTTGCCCCATTATCAAATCAAGGTGCTAACTTAAGATATAATAGAGAAAGATTCTTTACAGGTGATGCAAGTTCAAGTGATCTTGATGGTCCAAAAATTCAACAATTAATGAATCAGCAAAGAAGAGAGTATGGAGGATACTAATGTAAATAGCTTTCAGTCTGGAGTAAATGCAGAATATGCAGGTTCAGTTCCTATGCCACCTCAAACAGATATGGGTATGGCTGGTTCTTCACCTAATCCTATACAAGTAAAAGAGAGATTTATTGGAATCTCTCCTGGACCATTACCGTCTCAAGTTCCTAAAGGTAGTCCTAAAAATTTTGATCCAAAGGCTAACATTGCTGCTATGCAAGAATGGCATGATGCAACTGTTAGAGATCAAGAAGACAAAAATGAATGGGCAAAAATATATTCTTATAATTCAGGTCCTACTGGAACTTTTTATGATAGATACTCTGGGATTCAAGAAGCTGGTAAAATAGAGTTCCATCCATTAAGAGATAATGAAGCTATACTCAATAGAAATACTAATTTCTTTGGAGATATGTATAGAACATTATCTCAAACTTTTTTTCCTATGATTGGAACAGGAATAAAAAGTGTATATGCAAGTACAGGAAAGTTAATTAATGAAGGAGATTTTTTTGGAGAAGATGCAAGAATAGCTCAAGAGCATGCTAAACTATCAGCTTTAACATACTCATCTAAAAATAACTTAGGTTCATTTGTTAATAATCTAACAAACAATCTTGGTTATACAATTGGTATTATGGCAACTGCTATGGGTGAAAACTTTGTAGGAGCAGCTGTTGGAGGATTAATTGGAGCTAGAGCTATTGCACCTAAAGCAGCTAACTTACTATGGAAAGAATACCAAGCTGGAAAATCATTTGATGGAATAGCTACCTATGCTCAAAAACTTGATGAATTAAAAGATATAAATAAAGTTAGAGAAGCTTGGAATAAAGCTAATGGTATAGGTAGAATACAAAGAGGTTTGCAGTCAGGTGTTGGTAGAGTTCTTAATCCATTAAGTAACTTGACTGATAATTACTATTCTATATTAAATTCTACAGATGACTTTACTGGCTATATGAAATCTGCAGGTCTGTATTTAAAAACTGCAGGAGCTGCCTATAGAGATTTTAGAAATATAAACTTAGCATTAGCAGAAGCCAGACTTGAATCTGGTATGGTCTATAATAATTTAATTGGAGATATCTATAAAGATTACCAAATTAAATTTGGCAGAAATCCTAATAATGAAGAGATGCAAGATATTGTAGCTCAAGCAAAACAGGCTGCATATGAAACTTCTGCAATGAATGCTGGTATTATTTACTTCTCAAATAAACTAGCATTTGATAATATACTTAATCCTAGAGTAGGTGCTCAAGGAGTATTAAGACAAAAAATGCTTGACTGGAAAACTGTTGGTGGTGGTAGATTTGGAGAGTTAGGTACTATAGGTTTTGATGTTGCTAAGAATGAATGGAAATTTGCTGAAAGAGGATTTAAAACTTGGTGGAATAAATGGAAAACAGAACCTTTACATAAATCAGTATGGGGTACAGTTGGTTATCTTAAAACAAATTTAACTGAGGGTATTCAAGAATCTTTGCAAGAAACAATTGCTTCAGCAAATGAAAAATATTATAAAGACACATTTTATAGTAACCCAGTTAGAAAAAATCTTATAAGTAAAGCTGTATTTGGAAAAGGTACAACACCTCTTTCATATTATTCTCAAGAACTAGGAGCTGGTGGATTTTCAACATTTGCTTCTGGATTTGCTATGGGTGCATTAGCAGGTGGATTAAATAAATCCATGACTTATTTGTATGAAAAAGCAAATCAAATATTTGACCCTAAAACATTTGAGGAATATAAAACAGAAAAGTCAAAAATAGTAGATGAGCTTGTTAATCAAATGAATGGGTTTGGTGTTGAAGAAATGCTTAACAGCCGACTCTTTAATGGAGGTACTCAAGACATATTAGCAAAAGTTCAAAATTCAGGAAATAAAAAAGAAGTAATGGATGCTGAATCAGAATCTTTGATTCAACATTTTATGATGCTTAATGACTATGGAGTTTTAGATATGTACTTAGATGCTGTAGAAAGCTATAAGGACATGACTAATGATGAATTTAAAGAAGCTTTTCCAAAATTAGCTGGAGAAGATATTAATAAATACAAAGCAAGAATTAGTGATTTAGTAACTCAAGCAAGAGATATACAAAAAAGAATGGACTTCTATAATAAAGTATATCCTAATCCAATTGATCTCAACAAAATACCTAAAGATAGTGAAGACTATGAACAAGCATATATAATGCATCATACTTGGAATTATGGTATTAAATCTGCTGTTTTCTATAATGAAGTTTTTGATGATGTAAGAAAAAGAATGGTTGGAATCATGAACAAGTTTTATGAGAAAAGACCATTACAATCTATGACTAAAAGACAATCTGATATTATTCTTCGCCCAGAAGAAATGAGAAATGAGATTGGACTATTAAAAAATGAAGCTAATAATCTTATTGCTGTGGGTGATCCTGAGTCAAAACAAATGGCTAAGGACAAATTAAAAGAAGCAGAAGCTCTAGAAAAATATTCTGAAGCATACCAAGAGTTTAGTGAGTACTATCATAGAGATAGATATTTTAATAGAGCTAAATCAATCTTACAACAAGATAAAGAAGAAGGAGAAGAAGTTACAGATCAAGAAGTAGAACAATACTTAGAAGATAGATTTGGACCAAAAAATGAAGAGATAGAAACTAAAATACTTGAAAATCTAGAAGACCAGTATAAGAATTTATTAAAAACAATTTCTGGAAAACCAGATGATTATCTCTTTACAGAAAATATAGATGACTCATTTGAGTTAGTTCTAGACTTTTATAAACTTAATGATGAGTCTAGAGAAATGGTAGATATAATTAATCTAATGAATGACCCAAAAGGTTTCTTAGATGTTTACTACCGTAATGAAAAATGGATGACAGATCTCTGGCTTAAAAAAGGAGATTACTATAGAGAGATAGCTACACAAGAGTTATCACAAATTGAAGATAATGGTTTGTTAAATTTTTTAGCAAACCGAGGAATATTTATGGAGGGAAATGACTTCCTTCTATGGAGAGATCAAGGTATTCCACCAAAAGAATTCTATGATGAAAGAAAAGGTTTAGTAGTTCCTGAAGGTAGTTTGGCATATGACAGATATATGGAAACACTGGAGAGATACCAAACACTAAAAGAAATAGAAGGAGTTGTAACTGAGACTGCAAAAAATGCAGAGCTACAACTTAGAATTTCACAACTACAAGAAAGAAAAGATAGACAACTTGAAAAACTTGAAGTACAGTTTGAAGAAAACTTATTAGCAACAACAGGTGAAAATAAAGAAGCCTGGATGCAAAAAGAAATACCACCTGCACCTAGAAGTAAAAAAGAAATTGAAGATGGTATTAAAGATCTTAATTCTGTTTTAAAATTAGTTGAAGATGCAAATGATGTATCATCATTATTTGACTTATATGAAACAATGGCACAACAAAATATTGTGCCTGAGAATTTTACAGAATTAGCTGAGCTTGCAATACAAAATAATCCAGAAGAAAGTAGTAAATTCTTTAAATCAACTAAAAAATCTGGTGCATCTGTAGAAGATAGACAAAGAGCAACCTTAGTTAAGTTTGGTTTGCAACAAATATTATTAGATAAAATTGCACAAGCTAAAATAGAACAGGAAACTGAAGACTTACAACAAGAAGCTGTTCCACCTATTGAAACAACTGATGCATGGAAAGATTATCAAGAGCAAGTAAAAAAGACAAATGAAAGATATAATGCTTTCATTAATAAATTAAAAGGTCAATTAACAGAAGCTCCGGCACAAACAAAACCTGTTACAACACAAGCTCCTAAAAAAGAATCTAGACAAGAGGTTGACTTAAATGCAACTTGGAATGATTTACCAGATGATTTAAGAAATGAACTTGAAGTTGCATTTGATGCTTATCTTGTAGCTCCTGCTCCAGAAGGTTTAGGAAAACCTGCAGACTTCAGAAGAATTGACCCAACTAGATATGAATTAATAAGAAACAACTGGCTTGAAAGACCAGAACAAAAAGATATTATTAAGGCATACAATGAAAGACCAATTGATGAAGAATCAGCTTTACCTAAAATAAAGTATCTACCACTTACTAAATCAATTACAGAATATGGGCTTACTCAATTAAGAGTTATGAGAGATAAGCTGCAGAGCATGTATGATAGAAACAAGTATGATAATGGTGATACTCTTACTAATAATGATAGAAATGCTATTAAAAATGATATTTCTGAATTACAAAAATATTTAACTTATCTAAGATCAATATATAAACCAAAAGATAATACAAACCGTGTCTTCAGAATTTTTGAAGAGATGGTAAAAAATAAACAAAACGGTGTCTCAAGAATTCTAGATGCTGAAGGCAATACAGTTGGTTATGAGTTTCCAGGTGTAGATGGTAAACCTATGAGGGTTACTAAACTTACTGAAGAGATAGAAAATAAAATGACCAATAAAGATCCTTATTTGTATGAAGCAATTAAGGAACCTTATATGGAAGGCAAAGTCCAAAAAGGTGGTCAATTGCTAATACCATTTAGAGATCTTGTAAATGATACTGACATAGAATCAGATGCTGAAAGACTTAATAGATTCATGTCATTTCTTGAATATACTGTAAAAGATGGTAAACTTGCTCAGTTAAAAAGTCAAAGAAAGCTTGACATTATTAGAAATGCTTTAACTAATAATTTTACTGAAGCTACATTAATTGCAGTTGTAAAAGATGTTGCTAATGATGAATCAACTATTGCTGGAAACACAATAGACAACATGACTAGAGTTGCATTTAGAACTGATAAAGATGGAGGATTTATAAAACCAGAAAAGCCAGCTAAGATGTCACAACAAGCTTATGACAATTTGTTTGGGGAGTATGGTATTATAACTGAATTACAAGACTCAGTAATAGATGGTAAATATAAAATCTTATCTGATGATGTAATAATATATGATCCTACTTTACTTGACTCAGGTTTAGTAGGTGCAATGGACTTAGTAGCATTTGATACTGAGACGGGAGATCTTAAAATTATTGATATTAAAACTGGTAAACCAGAAAACTGGACCAACTTTAATGATGACAGTAAGTTCAATAAAAAACTTACATATAGAATACAACAGTCTATCTATAGAGCTCTCTTATATAATATGACAGGTGAGTTAGCAAAAAGTATTTCTATTCTTCCTATATCAATTACTACAGATATGGATGGTAATATTCTTTCTGCAGAGTCAGCAGCTAAAGTTGTTAATGGTCCAGTTATTAGAGATTTAAAAAATACTATACTATCAATAGAAAAATCAAGCAAGCCAGATGCTAATAAAATAAAAGAATTAGAAAATAAAGTAGAAGAATTAGAACGTGCAAAAACAGTTCCTTTAGAACCAATTGATGATGCAAAACTAGCTGAGTATGGTGTGGTAATGAAGCTTCCTAATCTTCCTGACAATCTTAAACCAGAAAATGTTGGACAAGAAACAAAGGAGCCACAACTTACAGAAGAACAAAAGTCAACTGAAGTTAAAAAACTAAAAAAGAAAATAGCTGAAGTAAATAAAAAGTTAGCTGATATTCCTAATGGAGGTATGATCTCTGTTGGTGATATGGTAGCTACTTCTCCTCAATATGAACAACTACTTGCTAAGAAAAAACAGTTAGAAACTGAGTTGGCAAAACTTGAAAAAGCACCTAAAGATATAAAAGCTGAGGAAGCTGATATAGAAAAAAGAAGACTAAAAGAATTAGAAAAAAGATTTAAAACAATATTTGATACTACACCATTTTCAATAGAAGAAATAAAAAATGAAATTAAAGAAGGATTTGATAAAATTGAAGAATTAGAAAAAGAGTATAATAATAGGTTTAAACAAATTGCAGATTCTGAAAGAAATAGTAGGTTATATCAAAGTCCAGAATTAACAGAAAATTTTGAAAAAGGAAAAACAGAAAGTGATGATTGGTTTTTTAATAAAGCTAAAAGTAGGGTATATGATAAATTAGATTTTTTAGGAGCTGTCCCTGTTCGAGATATCAAACCTTTTAAGGATTTAGAAAAACTTGAGTTAAAAATAAAAGATTTAAAAAATGTATACAGAAAATCTAAAGATGATTTTGATAAAATCAATGCTGAATTTGATAGACAACTAGCTGCTTTAAAAAAGGCATCAACACCAACAAAAGATCCAATTGAAGATGAACTTGATGCATTAAAAAGAAACTTTGTAGATAATGTATTCCCAGAACTTGTATCATTAACTTCTGAAGAATTCAAAAATATACTTGACAGAATCAAATCTGCTGAGAAACTTGAAGATTTAGAAACAGCTTATACTGATGCCATAGTTGCTATTACAGCAGAAACAGATATACAGTTTGCAGACCTTGTAGAAAATGTATACCAGATTAGAAAGAATTCATTAAAGCTAAGCACATCTGAGGAAAACATTGCTGAAGGTGACTATCTTATTAGCAAAAAACCTATCTTTGGAATTACAGAAAATGAGGTAGTTGTTGTTAAATCTAAAGGTGACGGTAAGATTGTAATCAATCAGGTTGAAAATGTAAAAAATGGAAAACCTAAGAAAAAAACATTTACTGAAACTCAGATAAAAGCAGGGTTTACTAAAACTACTGAAGAAGCATTAAAAGTAGAAGAAGAAATTATGGAACCTACACCAGAAGAAAAAGAAAACTCTGAAATTTCAAAAAGCAGTCTTAAAGATTTTGCTGACAATCCTGAACTAATTGAAAAGGCAAAACAAAATGCAGCCAGCATGTCTAAAAAAGATAGACTTGCCGCATTGAAGAATAAGAGTAAAGATGATAATATTAATAATTGTAAACCAAAATAGAAATGGCTTGTCAACTCTATACTGAAAATGATATAAGTGCTTTATATACAATAGTCCGTGGAGAAATACTTGATAGGATGAATGATCCTAAACTAGGTAAATTTGATAATAAAGCATTAGATAAATTCATTAGAGAGATCTATGAAGAATTTAAAGATGAACCAAATGGTCTTCTTTATGCACAAGCTGTTCCTGATATATTAGATTTAGTTAAGAATGATCTTGAAATTAAAAAGTATTTAAGACAAGATGCTGGTTTAAGTTTTGACTATTTACAAGACTTATCATTGGAATTTGAAGATCCTAAAAATGTATTAAAGTTTGTTACTCCAAAAACTACTACAAAAACAAAGAAAGACGTTGATAAAAAAATTAAAGAGAGCAATAAGACTTCTAAGAATGTAGTACAAAATAATGATAATAATGCACAACCAAATTGGTCAGCTGTGCAGGAAAAAGCAAAAGTAGATTATCCAGATAAAACATCTGATAATGTTGCTATTGCAAAAAATCCTGATAAGATGACGGAGGAGGAAAGAAATCAAGAAGACCAGGATAAAAAATTATTTTTTGAAGTAGTTAAAACTGCAGTAGTACAAGCTAAGAAAAAGGATATAAATGATAATGTAATGTTAGGGGACAAAGCAATCATGCTTAGAGCTCAGAACATTAGAGATTTGAATCCTGATGATTTAACTAACTATGATAAGACTTTCTTAAGTAAGAATAGAACTTATGATATTAATATTGCCATCATCTCTGATGCAAAAGGTAATCCAATTAGATTTGATGAGAATAGTAATATTGTAGAAACAGGTGGTAGAATTGTATACCAGTACATTAGACCAGTTGTTAATCAAGGTGGCAAATTATATTTAGGAAATAGATCTGGTTTCTTATATACATTAATACCTGCTGAGACATTAGCTGCAAGAGAAATTAAAGAAGGTATTGCAGAAGGTAACTTGTATGGTGAACAAGAGAGACAAGATATCCTAAATAAAATAAAGAATACACAAAAACAAAAAATGAATGATCTACTAAGGCTAAATGATAGACTTAGTACAAGTACTGAACCTGTCTTATTACCTATTACAGGTGGAAGCTTTGGTATTGTAGAACGTAAATCTGAATTAATATCTAATACAAATTTTGCTGATGATTTGTCTATGATCTATACTTATGACTCTGGTGTAAAAGAGGGTTATAGTTTTTTCATGGTAAACAAATTCAGTGCTGGTGTTGCTGTTAATAGTCAAATTTATTTGCAAAAAATGGACATGCCAGAATCTCTTGCAGACAACCTAGGTAAAATACTAGCAACTAAAGGATTATTAAATGGAGAACCATTAAGTCCACAAGCAAAGCTGGAATACTACAATACTTTTTTATCTAATAGAGTTGAGACAAATAATATTAATGTTGAAATAAATGAAGTATTAGGTGTTAATCAACTTTCTGTAACTATAAAAGATCCATTAACTGGAGAATCAACTGTTGTTGATTTAGAAAAAGATGATGCGGCAAGTATAATTAGCAATCATCTTAAAAAAGTAAAAGTTATAACTAAAAATGATGGAACTCAAATTAGTTATCCTGCTAGTATGAGTTACATGAAATCATTTGCAGAGGATGGTGCAATACAAAAAGGTGTAAGATTTACTGACTATGAAATCAATCAAAATAAAGATGGCATAGAAATAATAAAAGAAGTACAAAAAGATTATTTTGGTTTTATTAAGCCTCTTGCTAAAGTAGATTATACAATAGGTGATGTTGGTTATTTTGCTGGAGTCAATGCTTATTTAGAATTTGCTGTCCCTATAGATTTAGAAACTCCAATGGATGAACAGATTGATATAGGTATACCAAAAGAAAGTAATTTAACTTCTGATGATGTAGATAATGGTACTCAAGATGAAGTTAAAAAAGAAGAAGTTGAAGAAGAGGAAGAAGAAGGAGTAAAGTTTACAATAGAAACTAAACAATCTACTCTTCCAAATGATAAAACTCTTGTAGCAAATATAAATGAAGCAGATGTAGTATTTGGATTAGGAACAAAGTTTACTACTCCTGATGAAAAATTAGTACAACAAAGAGCTGGTGCAGTAAACAAATGGTATGGATTAAAAATTGGTTCTAAAAGTGAAGCTCCAAAAAATTTAATTCCTCCACAAAATGCTATTGATTTAATGGTAAGTAACCTTTCTAAAATGAAAGGTAATGTTGTAAATATTGTTGGTAATGATATTGCACAGCTTGCTAAAGATGGTTACACTCAAGCAGAAATAGATAAGTATATTTATAATATCTTAAAAGAGGTTGTAAAGGATTATCCAATATCTAAGATCATTAGTAATGGTCAAACCGGTATTGCTGAAGCTTCAATCAAAGCAGCAAAAAAATTAGGTATACCAGTTAAGATTAGAGCATTTACAGGTTATGCATTAAGAACTCAAGCTCCATATTTAGCTTCAGGTTCAAAATCAACTAAGAATACTAAAGCAGATTTTCTATCTAGATTTCTTAGCAAGTCAACTAAAACTTATAAGAAAGCTGCAAATAAAGTTACTCAACCAGTGGATACATCAACTGTTGTCCCTGCTAAACCAACTATACCAGCTAAAACAGTAGAGCAACAAAAAGTTCAAGATAGAAAAATTAATAAAATTTCTATAGATGATTTACTAAATGGTACTGATTTAATACCTGATCTTCCAGGTATGGATAGAAATAAAAGAGCTGCTTCTGTTATGAATCAACTCTATGGAAGTGCTAGAGCTTGGGAAGATGTAAATGCATGGTTTGATAAGTCCCCTTTAAAAGGTGTTGTAGATGTTGAAAGACTGGCTCTTGTATTTAACTCTTCAGCATATGGTACATTTCTTTCTGCAGGATCTCTTTTATCTGATGCAGCAAATAAACTTAGAGAAGAAGGATTTGCAGCAAGAATAGAACTATATGGAGATGCCCAACCAATTACTTTATATCACGAAGCATGGCATGCATTCTCTCAGTTGGTTCTAACAATAGAAGAAAAGACAGCATTATATAACCATATTAGAACATTTGATAAATGGGCCAATAAAGAATTTATAGAAATTGAAGAAGATTTAGCTGAAGACTTTATTGACTATGCTGTAAATGGTAAAAAACAATCTGGTATTATTCAGACCATATTTAATAAAATCAAAAAGATTATTGATTTCTTCTTTGGTAAAACAACTAAGAGAGATGTAACAAGATTGTATGATATACCAATGGTAAAAGAATATTATAATAATCTTTATACCGGAAACTTTACAGTTGATACTGAAAATGCTGAGCATAACTTAATGCCTGGTTTTCAAAGATTGAATAGTGCAAAGAAAACAATACAACCAATCACAAGTACTGGCAAAGACTTTACTGAAATTACTGATGTTCAGTCTAATAAGATTGTGGATCTTATGGATTCATTAATGGCTAGAACCTTCTATAAATATAATACTACATACGGTACAACAAGTGGAGCAGTAAGACTTTTAAGTGATATAACTAATAGACAAAAACTTTATAGTAATATAGAAAAACAGTTAAATGTTTTACTTGATAATCAAATAGAAGTTGCACAAAGTATTGCTATTGCAAATGCAGACCCCACAAATAAAAATCCTGATTTTGTAGCTGAACAAAAAGAGATGGCAAAGCTTGATCTTTTGATGAAAGCAGTGGAAAATTATGGTGTTGTTGATGAGGCATTAAGTAAAAAAACAGATAAAGGTGTAGTTGCATTTCACATGCAAAGATCAAGATTTAATATTTTGAAAGATGCCTATAATGATGATACAGAAGATGCTACAGTAGCTTTATTTAAAACAGAAGAAGGTAATTCTATTTCTGCTAAACAGTTAGCAACTGATGATACAATGATGATGCTTTCTGGAATCTACCAACTTAATAGAGATGAGAATGGGGATTATTTAATTGAAGAAAATGAAAATGGAGTTAAAACCTACTCTGTAAAAACAGATGACTTTGGTCTTCCAATGCTAGAACCAGTAGATGTAATGTGGGCTAGATTAGCAAGAACTTTACAGGGCTCTATGGATTTTCTTGATATGTATGATAGAATGAAAAACTCAATTGAAAATTATCCTGAGTTTATTCAAGTTCTTGAAATATTACCAAACCCATATCAATTTGGACCTTTAGCTTATAATAATAACACAGAGTTTAAATCAGAAACTAATTTCTGGCAAGATCTTAAGAAGCCGGTTATTCCATTTATTCAATTAAATATAAATAAAACTGTTATAGAGAAAGCTAAACAAATTGATGGTAAAAGAATACCAGAGAAATCAATCTATGAAGCTAGACTTGCTGCAGCTAACTTTGATATTTATAGAATCATTAATGATTGGACAACAAACTTTAATGTTGCTGATTCTGTTACCAACAGATTTATTGAAAAGGATGGTGGAAACAATTACTTAAATGTTAATGAGGTTATTAAAGAATTTACATTAGACAAAAAGCTTAATCCTAACAAAGCAGGTGAGTTTCTTGCAGCTCTTGGTATCCAATTAGATATGACAAGTGCTGATATTAGAAATGTTGTTAGAAATAAAGAAAAACCATTTGCTTCTAGATACAATATTGATTTTATATATGATAATGTAAGATTAGTATACTTAGCTAGTAAGTCCAATGATATTGGACTAATGGCTGCAGCAGAGGATTTTAAAAGACAGCCTCTATATTATTTGATGAATGAAATGCCAAAAGCAATAGTTGATGCTGCTGGAGGAAAAGCAAGAGATGTTAGATCTAAAATTACAACACTTGCACAATTACAAAATAGATTTTCAGATGGATACTCAAACTACAGTGTATTAACTCCTGAAAAGAATAGAGTATGGGAACAGTTCTTAGATAATACAGTAACAAGAATTGTAACTTCAATAAATAAAGCTTCTTCTTGGCAACAGCTTACTATGAAAGAAGCTGATCCAAATGGTAGATTCCAACACATGAGATGGTTGTCTGAAGAGAATAATCCTTCTTCAGCATTTTCTGTAGTATTAAATTCTATTTTTGATTTAAATCCAATGTCACCAAACTATGGTGAAAAGTTTCCAGGTGCTGAATTGTTATTAGAAAATATTGGAGGTACTCAAATTATTGATAGAGAGAATAATGAAACTACTGGAACATCAACTGCAAATACAGATGTAACAAGTAAGTTCTTACAGGAAATGCATACAATGCTACAATCAGGTGTTGTGGAGTTCATGAGACATGCTTCTAAGCAAACAGCAATGAACTTAAGAGCTAAGAAAGTAAATACTTATTCAAGCAAAAAACTCACCAATCTTTATGTAGATATCATGGCATTTAGTCCAAGTAATACTACAGCAAATAATAATCTAGGAGAGTCAGAAGCATTTAATGTGTTACTTGGTTACATTGCAGCAGAAGCTGGTAGGATTTACAGATTCAAATCAAATAAAGAATACTTTGGAAAATTTTCAGCCTATAATAGAAATGTAGTAAGAAAAGATAATGGTCAAACTGTAAAAGCCGGTGAAGCATTTACAGCATTTGATGATGTCTTATCTGCTGAAGTACAAGGTGATCTATATGCATTGATAGATAAAACTATGGAAGATGCATTAGAGACTGGTTATTTTAATCCTGAAGATTTTAATCTTAAAGATATTGTTAATGAGAATCCTGAATTAAGAAGAAAAATTAAAAATGATGTCATTCAATATTTTAATGCTCAAACACAACAAAACTACAGTAGATTAGAAGATGCTAGATATATAGACCAAAGTTTATATGATATGGTATCTTCTGAAGAACTTAGTAAAGATCAAGTAGATAAAATGCTAGTTAAAGCATACACCTATAACTATTGGATACATAACTTTGAAACAACCATTTTGGCATATGGAGATACAGTACAGTATAACCATGACAAAGAAGAGTTCCATAAGAGAAATGCTGGTTTAGGTTCTGGTGGTAGAGGATTCCGTGCAGATTATAGAGCAAGGATGTATATCAACAGCCCTATGTATGAAAGACTTTATGCTGAAAAATATAATTATGAATTTAGACCATATGATGGTACACTTAACACAGCTATTATAAAAGAAGAAGAGATAGGGGAATCTAAATATAAGTCAGAATACTATGATGCTCACGTTAAAGATTATACACAAAGGTATTTAAAAGCTGGTAAATCTAAAGCTGAAGCAGAAAGACTTGCAAAAGAACTTGCAACAATAGTTCTTAAAGACTACAGTGATATGAAAATTGCTGATGGTCAAGGTTGGATAGGATTTGAAGCATATAAGATGTTAAAAAATCTAGAAGGTAACTGGACTACTCAACAGGAAAACTTATATAAAAGAATTGTAAATAATGAAACAATTACAGCTTCTGAAATTAGAGAATACTTTCCACCATATAAATTACAGTACTATGGTAACATTAAAGTTTCTGGATTACCATTAACATCTTTTCATAAATTTTCATTAGCTCCATTGATTCCTACAGTGCATACTGCCAATACTAGATTGGGTCAGATTCATGACATGATGATGAAACAAGGTATTGATTATGTATTAATGGAATCTGGTGAAAAGGTAGGACATTTTGGTTCAGGTGATAACATTGTGGACAAAAATGGAAATATAGATACCTCAGTTACATTAACCAAGAATGTAATTTTTGCAGAATACCTTAAAAATCAAACTGAAGTAAACTCAAAGTATAAACAAAAATCAATATTCTCAACTCAGTTAAGAAAGTTAGTATTAGAAGGAATGTATGAAAATGGTCAAATAACCATAAAAAAACATACTAAGCTAATTGAAAACTATGTAAACAGGGTATCTGAGTATACTGAGTTACTTAAAAATGAATTAGTTGATGAACTAGGGTTTGAAGAAACTGAAAGTGGAGAATTTATTCCAGTAAATAAAGACAGTATTGCAAAGCTTGCAAAAATGATTCGGGATACTCTTACAAGAGATGATGTATATAGTGACAATCTAATAGACATCATTGATGTAACTGATGAGGGAGATTTAAGATTTGACTTATCTCTACACCCAGAGGCTGTGAAGATTGAAAAACTTTTATTGTCATTGATCAATAAAAGAATAATTAAACAAAAAGTTAAGGGAGAACCATTAGTACAGAAATCATCTGCTTTCTATGATGGTTTATTTGAGTTGCCAATTGATTTAGATAAGATGAGTCCTGCTGCACGGGAAACTGCAGTTAAAAAATATATGGGCTCTAACTTTTTACCTACATATCATAGAGGAGCTGATGGTAAAACTACAGCAATGAAAGTTGCCATATCTCTTCAAGGTGATTATGAGAGTTTATTAAATCTAGAATACAAAGGTGAACCAATAGGAACTATTGATAGACTTAATGAAGCTATCAAAGATGATGAATGGTTAGATGCAAATGATAAAAATAACAGAAAAGCAATAACTATGGTTGGAGTTAGGATTCCAGTACAGGGTTTGAACTCTATGGAATTTATGGAAGTATATCACTTCCTTCCAGCAGAAGCTGGTAATATTATCATTCCTCCAGCAGAAATAGTTGCTAAATCAGGAGCTGACTTTGATATTGATAAGTTATCTATATTCATGAATAACATTGATTCTGATGGCAATGTTAAACAGACAATGTTTGAAAATGCAGAGGAATTCTATAATGCACTCAAAGATCCAGCAAAATATGATATGACTAAGCAGCAGATGTATGCTATGCAAAAGGCTGGTCTTGAGAATGCACTGATCAATGACATAAGAAGTATTCTTGAATTACCAGAAAATTTTGTATCTCTTACAACTCCTAACGGAACTTATCTTGTTAAACCTATAGCAGATAGATTAGCACAATCAGTAATGGATTATAGTCCATTACAAAATATGATGACTAAAGATAAAGATGGAAACCTTGTACCAAATCTTTCAGCTCCAGATAAAAGTGGTAAGCAAAAAGAAGTTATTAGTCCAACAAGAATCTTTGAAGTAGGTTATAACTTATACAAACATGAATCAAATGTTGTTGGTAAGAAGACATTAGGACTTGGTGCTATTGAAAATACATTCAATGTTATATTTAATTCATTAGGAGCAACAATGCCTCCTGTGTATAAACACAGTGATGAAGAAATGAATAGAATATCATTCTTAGGTTTAAGACATCACACAACAAAAAAGAATGGACAAGATGTTATATCATTGTCTAATCAGTATGATGTTGATGGTGTAAATAAAATAGCTGATGTTATATCCCAATTAATAAACGGTTGGGTGGATGTTGAAAAAGATGCTTGGATATTCTTTGTGCAGGGTAACTATGAAGTTGCACCTATACTACTTTACTTACTTAAGACAGGAGTACCAGTAGAAGAAGCAGTTTACTTTGTATCACAACCACTTGTTAGGGACTATGTAAAAGAAAAGAGACTTGCACAAAGTACATTTGCAGAACCATTAAGAAGAGACCCAGGATATTTAGGAGTATCTTTCAAAGCAGCCAGCAATGTTATATCTAAAAACTTTAAGAACTTTCTTGCAGATGACCAAGTAAGATATACTGTTGGTAAGAATATGATGGATGAATATTTTAAAAACAGAAGTGAAGATAACAAACATTTCACTAAAGAAGAAATGCTTAATCTAATCACAGAAAGTAAAAATAATCCTGAAAAAGCTAGTAGTGACTTATCAAGAACAATGTTCTTGCATTATCTTACTATAGAAAAACAAATTGAAGGAATCACAGCATTAAAGATGGCTTCTAATCCTGATACAGCTCTTAACACTGATGTAGGACAAGCTATTCAAGCTGAATCTAATATTGAGGCTTTAGCACTAAATACTAAAATAGATCAAGATCTAAGGTTAGGAATGATTAATGATTCAATTATTAGTTCTTTCTTTAATTCAAAACTTGTTAAAGGTTTAGCAAAACCATTATTCAAGTTTAGATATGATGAAGACATACAAGATTATATACAATCTTATGTTTCTGATTTTAAAAATGCAGAAATTTTAAAAGCTGCATTTGGATATAACTATCGTGATATATTCCCAGTTGTATTTAGAAATGATATTTTAAGTTATTTGTTCCAAAATACACTAAGAAAATATAGTCTTGGAAAAGAATATAGCTCTTATGCCCTAAGTGACAATATTAAAATTACACCTGCTGCAGGACTTAAGTTTGGTGCACGGGTTGTAGATACAGCTGGTGGGCCAACTATGGTGGTTGATAGAGTTCAAATTGAAAAAGAATTCTTTGACAAGTCTTATCTAAGAGGAAGTGAAGCTAAAAATAGTTATGAGGATAGAGGATTATATGCTCTTGAGCCAGGTCATTTTGGAAGTAATGTAGCTTCTAACAAAGAAGAATATATCAGATTTGTTGTAGAAAGAGAGTATCTAAGACATGTTATGCCTTTTGATGAAGTTGTAAAAACACAAGAGTTTAAAAAAGAACTTGAAAATGTAAAAAAGACTAGTGTAAGAGGTGTGGAAACAGAAAATAGAAGATACACTTATGAAAAAATTATAGCAAGTAGAGCTTTAGATAACACATTGAATCCATATCATTTATTTAATGATAAAGAAAATGCATATGCTGTTAGATTAGAAAGGCTTAAGACTCAATACAGAACTGAGCTTTTTGATAATTATCCTGTACTATCTAGAATAGTAATAGATACTAATCAATCTAAGACAATGTTTAATCTTTATATAGATGATAAAGACATGACATCATTTAAGTCTAATTTATATTCAAGAAATTTTGAAGAGCTTTCAAATAGGGCTGTAAAAAAGGTTGAAGATAAAGATGAGAATGATAGAATTAGTGACTTCTTTGCAAAGATTACATACATTGCAATGCTGCAATCAGGTACTAATAAAAGTAAATACAACTTCCTAAGCTTAACTGACTTTGATAAGTTTATTGATGTAATGAATGATGAGACTGCTAAGTTCTTAGAATCTCCTGTAAAACTTAAAATGCTTGTTGATTTTAAAAATAAGTTTGAACAAGTTAACAGTAAAACAAATAGAGACAAGTATAGATTTAAAAATTATTTGACAGGACTAGATGTTCAGAAATCTATAGATACACAGTATGTACTTTCAAAAATTCCAGATTCAGAAACAATAACAGCTGAAGACATAGAAAATGCAGAAAGGCTGGTAGAAAGAAAAAATCTTATACCAACTATTAGTGCTAATGTATTTGTATACAATGATCTTTCTGGAAGTGAAAAAGCATACCAGTATATAGTTGATAATAATCAAGACATTACATTTATCTATCAATTAAGCTTAGCACAAAAAGAAGCATATGAAAAAATGACACCTGAAGAGTTTAATAAAAGAAAGCTTAAAGGGCAAGTGCTACTTAAAAAAATAGCTAATAGTTCTTCTGTAGGTATAGTAACTGGTTTAGATAAGGTATCCGATGCTTTCTCTACTCTAGATAAAAAGTACTATGATAATAGGATAGCTGATATAGAACTTGCTATTGCAGAAATCAATCAAGTAATAGAAAAAGGAGGTAAAGTTGCATTTTCTATTAATGGATATGGAGATCCTGCTTTGATGCCAAAAGAATTATTTGTATATTTAAGTAGAAGACTTTTTGAAGAATTCCAATATCTTAACCCAGGATCGGAGTTTGCAAAAGAAGTAAGTTCAGAGGTAGCCAAATATCAACCTGTAACAGATGCAGAAATATTAGCTAAATTTGAAGGAGAGAATAACCCATTAAATTGTATGTAATGTTTTGTGAATCTAGGTCAACAGTTTTAGAAGATTTAAAAAAGAGAGGTATACTTGGTGAATTCAATGATATATTGGATCCAATTGAATTTAATAAATTTAATGAAGAATTTACCAGATTTATACAGCTCAAGTATCCAAATCTAAAACTTGAAGAAAATGATTCTTTCTTCAATGAACCATATGAGGTTCAAACAAGATATCCATATTCATCTAGATTCTATAGGGATGACATAAATGTTACACTTTATGCTCAACCAAATGATGAGTTATTCCAAATACTTGATGATGTTAGAATCCAACAAGAAATAAAAGAAGAGACTAAAGACTTTGATATTCTAAAAGAACCTGTATCAAACTTTGAGGATGATGAAAGTTTAAACCCTATGTTTATGAGGGATAACTTTAATAATTCATCTTTAAATAGGGAGTTTAGTAATAGACTAAGAACTAGTCTTATTTCTTTCATGGAAGGATTAAACATTAAAATTGATCAGGATCTTGATGAAATAATAAGTTCAGATAGAAGAACTTGGATTGATGAGAATGGTGTAAGAAGAACAAAAGAGGATCCTTTAGCTGCATTTGATATACTTCAAAAGTATATGGCACTTAAAAGAAATGTATCAGACAAGACATTAGCTATGCAGTCTGCAAATGTTATATTTCAATTTCTTGGTAAAAAATCTAAACTTGGTTTAGAGCTTTGGAAAGGTATAAATAGCTGGAGCAGATATGATGAATTGTACAATAAATACAATACAAGAAGGCTTGAAGTAGAAGATGAACAAACTGCGGAAGAAGTTACACCATATGGTGAGAGAGATATGGCTGCAGAAACAGTTAGAGAAATCTACAAATATGACCCAGCTAGATTTAACCCATATGCACACAGGCAAGTAATTATTGAGTTTATTGCCGGTATGTTAGTTGTTGGTGTTGAAAATGGATATGATGGTAGTAAAAGAAAAAATCCTGATATAAGCAAAGAATACTTTGAAAGTTTAGGCTACAAAGATAAATATGCTGAAAATTGGATTATTAGAATGTTCAATAAACTATGGAACTGGTGGCAAGCAAATATTAAGGACAATAAAGCTATAACTATATACAAGGAAGCTGAACTAAGAGACACTGTCTTAGATATTGTTGATGATGTTTATAAAAAGAACTATGAGAAGTTTATTAGAAGTTACTATGAGGATTCAAATGGTAAGTTCTTTTCAAGCAAGGGAGAAGAGTTTGAGCAAAAGTATTATAATCAAAGTTTAAATAGAGACCCATTTGCTAAAGGGATTGTAGAAAAATTATTTAATTCTCCATTTGAATACTTTCTTAGTGGCTCATTAGTATTAAGAAAGTATGGTAGAGTTGTAAGAGCTATATCTGAAGATCTGCATGATATTGATGGTGTTATTAGTCTTGAGCAATTTAACAGTGAGAAAAATGCAGCTCAGTTCCTTAAATGGATTGAAGAAAGAGGCTTACCATTAAGTAAAGCTAGGAGCAGAAAAAATTCTGAAACTTTTAAAAAAGAAGTTTTACCATATCTTGAAGCACAATCTTGGTATAAAAATTTAAAAGAACAATTTCCTAGTTGGAATTTTGATACTGCCTTTATTGGTAAAGATCATAAGAAGGGAGAGTCAATTACAATTACGGGTTATGTTGAACATCCTACTGAAACAGAAACTGTACAAGATGGATTAGCAAGTTATGGGGGAAAAATTGTTCCCAATATGGTTACTAGACCTAAGAGATATGTACTTGATTTCTTTTTAAGAACCCAAGAAGGAAATTATCCAGAAATATTTGATCAGTACTATAAAGACTGGAAACAAATCTTTGAAGCAAAAATAAACATGGGTAGAGGTAAAGACTTAACAGATCTTATATACTTCCAACCTTTCTTTGAAGACAAATATAAATTTACTAATAGAGGTTTTAGATATTTTACTTTTGCAGATGATCATTTTACAAATATGCCTGACAAAAGTGATTTAACAGTTGATGAAGGAAAAATAAATAATGAGAGAGCAAAAGAAGCTGCAGATGCATTAGGACAAAAAATTGCTGAATCATTAGGTGTTCAGTATATGTATGTAACTGAGCAAGAAGCTAGACAAATTCTTGAATCAAGAAAGAAAAAATATAATGGAGAACCAGCATTCTTTTTTGGAGGAGCTGTATACATAGTAGGAGACAATGTAAATTTTGATACAGTACTCCATGAATTATCCCACCCACTATTGAGAGCAATCTATAGAGAAAACAAAACTCTATTTACCAATCTCTATAATAGTTTGATGGCAACTACTGAAGGTCAGATAATAAGAGATCATGTTATAAAAAACTATCCAGAATTACCTGAGTATACTATAGATGCAAATGGGGAAAGGCAACTTAATCCCCTCTTTATGGAGGAAACTTTAGCATATGCTTTACAAAGAAAAGCAGCTAATCAGGTAACTAATCAAATTGAATCAGAAGGATTTGAGTCATTTATAGGTAAATTATTAAGTGTATTAAAAGACTTACTTAAAAAGATTTTTGGCTCTAAAGTAAAGGTAGCTGACATTAATGTAAATACAAAGATAGATAAGTTAGCAGAAATGTTATTGACAGATACTTTTGAGTATAATGTTGAAGCCATAAAAAATGAAGACATAGTAGCTTTTGCTAGGGAAATTAAAGACATGGCTAACAGACTTGTAAAAGATGTTAAGGCTGATAAAATTCAAGAATCTATAAATGACTTGTTTGCTACTAATCAATTAATTTATGAAAAGGCAATAAACTTTAAAACTAGATCACCTTTGTATCAGAAAATGCTTAAAGAAGCATTATTTGTAAAAGGTACTAAAGAACTATTGCCAAGAATAAAAAGAAGTTTAGCTGGCTTTCAAACAATAACTAACTATGAAGACCTATCTGTTGATGAGATAATCAAAAATACAGTTGAAGCTGAAAGAGCAAGAACTCAAGATCTTACTAACAGAGCTAGAAGTTTTATTAATAGTGTTGCTGTAGTCAATAATATTTCTCAGAATATATTTAGTGATCTAAATAGAATGCAGAAAACAAAAGAGTTTAACTCTAGGGATGCTGTAGCTCTTCTCTTTTTATATAGAAGCTCAATTAGATCATGGAATGATATGTTTAACACATTTGATGAATTCTTAATTGAGCAAGATGATTTTGATGTTACTCAACCAAATGAACTAACAGATCTCATTAATGAGACAAAGAATAATTTACTCAGAGCAGACAAAAAAATTAGAGATATCTATCAAGAAAACAGTGTCAACTTTTATGTAGAAGTCACTGGGTATATGAATGATTTCCTAATGCAAGAACTTGGAAATAATTTAAAAAATGCATTAACTAATAAACTATCTGTTTCGGAGATTGAAGAATTATACAATGGTGTTATCAAACAATCATTTACAGATCAAGATTTAGATGAGTTGTATGCAAAGTATGAAAAGAAAGGAATTGAATCTAAATACATTAAGAAATTTATTGATGACTATAAAGAGTTTTTGCTAAATCAAGATACAATTACTGATGGTCTGTCAGGTAAATTAAAAGATGTAAGTTGGTTTAACAGATTCTTTGAGAGCTATACTTCTAGTAATGACCCTATAGTAGGTGGATTAGCTATTTTTATTAATGATCAGATAACTGAAGCTAATAACAGGGCCCTGGAAAAGTCATATCAATTTAGAAAAAAGCTTCAACCACTTTTAGAAAAAATAGGTTATAGTACTTTAAAAACAAGGCAATTAGTAGACTTATTAATGTTTAAGGATAAAATACTTTATGTAGATCCTAAAACAAAAAAGCCAGTTGAAAAAGAAATATTAACTTTTTTGAATGAGTTTGGAAATGGTTGGAGATATGTTCAGGATTTACTTGAATATAAAATTGATGAGGCATGGTCATCTGAAGATCAAGAAAAAATTAGAACTGCTGTTGATGAATATAGAGCTTTTAAAAGAGACTATATGCATGATGAGTACATTCAAGAAGTCTATCAAAAAGATAGTGTGTTTGATAAGTATGGTGATATAGGAAAGATGGCATGGCTTGCAAGAAAAATGGCTCTTGATGCATATAACAATGAATCAAATGAGTTAACAGATGAGCTAGAAAGATTTCAAAAATATTCTACACTTCAGTCACTTTGGCAAGATTACAAAAATTTGTATTCATTAAAGTATGCTGATGGTAGTGATAAAGTAGATGATCCAATCAATGGTATTTATGACTTAACTATTACTAGAATACTTCTTGAACATAGAGAAAGTACCGGTGACTATTATGAGTTTATCCCAAGAGCTGGCTCTTTACAAACTGCATTTAATGAATTTTTAAGTTTAAAGGATCAAGAAGGAGCTACTCCTGAAGAAATAGAAGAAGCTAAAAAAGAATGGGTAAAGCAAAATTTAAGAGTTGCTTATACTGAAGACTTTTATAATTCTAGAAAAGACTTGATTACTAAACTTAAAGCTTTACAATCAAAAGTTAATACTGTAATAGAAGAAGATTTTGATATCAGCAATGCCTATAGTGAAATCTATAACTTAATGTATGCTTATAAAGATGAGCAGGGTCAACCTATTCCAGAAGAGTTAGGTGTAGATAAGTTAAAAACAATTAAAGAGCTTAATCAAAAAATTATTGATTACAAAGCTAAATTTGATACTAAAACTGGACTTTCTAGAGATGAGTCTGAAGAACTTGATTTATATATTGCTATAAGTAAAAAAGATCCAGCAAAACTAACACCAGAACAAAAGTTAAGATATAGAACATTGTTGGAAAAACAAGCTAAGACTGGTTTATCTGTAGGTGAAGTGGCTCTTATGCAAAGTATTTATGCTGACTTATCTTCATTAACTCAAAAGATACCTACTGAATATTATGTTGATGCATTAAATGAGCATTTGCAGAGATTAAATGTTGCACCAATTAATGTTGAAGATGCAACTAATTTCATCAACAGTGATGAAATGAAAGCCCTATTAGAAAAAGATGGGAAACTAGTAGATTGGTTTAGAGTTAATCACGTTTCTAGAAAGGTTAAAAATAGAAAGACTAGAAAAATTGAAGTCAAGTATGAAAGAACTATGGCCAATTCTTTGTCTGTTCCAAAGAATCCAGAGTACTATGAAAAAACTGTATTGCTTAATGAGCTAACAGGAGAAGAAGAAACCTTTAATGGTTTACCTAATGCTAGACACTCTATTTATAGAATAAAAGATAAATATAGAACAGGTTACAATCCTCAGACAGGTGAAGTAGAATTACAAGTTGGTGTACACATTGACAATAAAGGTCAATATCTTCCAAGATTATTTACTAATGTAAATGATCCTAATTCTGCTAAAGATGATAGATACATTAACAAGGATTACATGAGGCTTAAGGATCAACCAAATAGTGTAAGATTCCAACTCCTTGAGGTAATGAAAGAAGCTCATCTTTCATTTCAAGAAGATAAGTCTAATAAGTCTAAGTTATATCTAGATATGCCACGCTATGTATTAAGAGATAACCTATCTAGATTACAAGCTGGTAAATTAGGTGAAAGATATTCTCAGATTAAAAAAGGTATTGGTCAGTCAATAAGAGATGCTTGGGGTAAGTCTGTAGATGAAGTTGAATTAGAACACAACTATGAAAGAGATAATAATCTTCAAGAGTATAGACTTGTAAATACTGATTTAAATTCTGAAGAAGTTTCATATATTCCGGTAACTGGATTATATAATCTAGATATAGATAATACTGATCCAGATGTTGTTAGAGGAATGTTTAAGTATTTACTATCTCTTGAACAACAGTCACAATTATTACAAACTCTTCCTCTTGTTAATTCTATACTAGATACATTAGAGGATCCAGCTAATGCACCAAAGACTCCTAACACTTATAGTAAAACTATAAATAGGATAAAAGGTAAACTTACTCATACTGTAAAACCGGGTGCTACTAATAATAGAGCCGGCCAAGTAAGATCTCTTATTGAAAGAGAATACTATGGTAAACAATATAGCGGTGAGGGAAGCTCTGTCTACTTAGATAAATTTATTGGCAAACTACAAAAGCTATCATCAAGAGCTTCACTAGCAGTAAACTTACCTTCAGATTTAAAAAACAGATATGGTCAGATAGTACAAAATATTATTGAATCAGCTGGTGGTGGATTTATTACTGTAAAAGATTTAGGAAAAGGTAAACTATGGGCTACTCCAGCTATGTTAGAGTGGGTAGCTAAGAGTGTATATACAAAAGGTGTTCCTGCATTATCATCTCAGATAATTGAAATGTTTGATGCAGCCTTTAAATTTGAAGATGACTTTGGAAGATCTGTCTCTAGAAACATGTCAAAGGATCTTATGAATGGAGAGTGGATGTACAACATTAGAAAAAATGCTGAAATGGAAGCAGCTTTACAACTTTTTGGTGCATTTTTAAATGCTGAAAAAGTAGAGCAAAGACTTTCTAATGGTAAGACTATCACTATTAACTATAAAGATGCATGGCAACTTAATAAAGATACTGGTATAGCTGAATTAAAACCAGGTGTTGATCCAGCATGGTATAATAGAACAGTATATCATGAGTATGTTAAAGGTCAAACACTTGAAGAAATTGCTCAAATGTATGGTGTTACTGTTGAAGAACTTCAGCAAAGAAATAAAGTTGTTAGTGCTATAGAATTTGAAGAAGGTAAAGAAATTATAATTGCTAAATCTGAGAAATTTAAACAGTTTAGAAATAAATTTCAGGGTGTATCTCACAGATTGTATGGTTCATATGATAAGTTTGCTCAAGCTGAAGGTAATATGTATTTACCATATAGAATGTTTACATTCATGAGAAAGTGGTTTATACCAATGCTTACAAACAGATGGGGAGCTGCAGTAGAAATAGAAGATGGTAAGTTCTGGAAACCAAAAATGAAAAAAAGATATGATTGGATGACCGGTAAAACTACTATGGGCTTTTATGTAAATGCATATCTTGGAATGAAAGAACTTATTAAAAGTAAAGGTAAGTATTGGGCTTATATGCCACTTGATCAAAAAAGAGATTTGATGAGAACTCTTTCTGAAGGATTATTTATAATAACTGCCGCTCTTCTTGCATCAATGCTTTGGGGTTATGATCCAGATGATAAGAAAAGATTTGATAAACTTAGAGCAAGATCAGGAGCTTTATTTACTGATGACTTTAAAACATGGGGATTTATTCAAAATCATATGCTTTTATTATTATTAGGTGTACAAGCTGAAACTTCAGCATTTGTTCCACTACCAACAATTGCTGGTGTAAACCTTGGAGCAGATGATTATATTAAAATGGTTACTACAACTACATCTGCATTTGGAAATACCATTAGTTTATATGCTAAAATATTTGAAGATGTATTCCAACTAATTACATTTAATGATAAAGCATACTATAGTAGAAAAGAGGGTGAATACTTCTGGCAACAAGAGGGGTCACCAAAAGTTATAGGTCACTTACTTAAGAGTGTTGGTATTAATGGTAACACAGGTCAAGTAGATAAGGCATTAGAAGGATTTGAAAGTGCAGGTAAATTAAAATAATAAATAATGGCAAAGGCAACAACAGGAACAGTAAGGACTTATAGAAAAGTAAAAGTAACCCGTCCAGGTGTACATGCTAAAACTAAAACTTCTAAGTCTAAAAGATCAAAAAACTACAAAAAAGCTTATAGAGCACAAGGTAGATGAGAAAAAAAAGGGGAACCCGAAGGCTCCCCTTATTTATTCATCTTCTTCACAACAGTCACAATCTTCTGACTCTTGTTCCCCATATTCATTATCAAACCATTCTCTGGCACTTGCCTTAGTTTGCATTTCATAACAACCACAATACATACTACTTGCTCCTGCAAGGTATGCTTCAATTAATGCTTTTTTAAATGCTACTGGATGCATGTCTTTTATTTTTGTAAAACTAAGTTAATAAAAAAAAAGGGGATAGCCGAAGCTACCCCCTAGATGATAAATCAATAAATCCTTATATGCTAACAAGGATGTCAAAAGAAATCTGGAACATCCTCTGTTCCAGTTTCTGTTTCATTAAAATCTAGATCAAAATCTAGATCTGTATCTTCACTATTTTCAACTACTACAACAGAAGCTTTAGTAGTTTCATTAAGATCAATTGTATCTATAACAACTGGTGCCTCAAATACATTACCTACAGGATCTGTATATTGAACAATTTTATCTTGGGGAAAAATGTCCTCAGATTTTTCTTCCTCAATTTCCCTTTCAATTGGAACTAGTAATTGATCTAACACAGCATCATCATCCTCATCTATATCAAATGGAAGTATCTCAGGTTCATTTGTGTCTTCAATGATTTCTTCTGATCGGTGCAGATCATCTGCACAGATAGTCTCATCTTGCACCACTTCTGATTCAACTTCTGCAATTTGATCAAGAATATTTGTTTGTGCTGGATCTACATATAAAGGATCTTCTACTGGTGCACTAACAGCTTGAACTGGTTGACTAACTGGTGCACTAAAGTCACAGATTGTTCCTATGAAATAATGCAAGATTCTTTGGTCTTCCATCCAAGTCTTAGGATGTGATGACTGTAATGCATTGGTTACATAGTTATAGAATGCCCATAAACTATCTGTATTAGCAAATACATGATAAGGCTTCTTCATTTGATCTCTTACAACACTAGCTTGTTCTGTAGTAAGTATTTCATACTCGGCAAATAGTACCCCTAACAGCTGTGATTGTCTCCTTCTATTTAAAGAGATAGTTTCCATTACAGCTTTATCAGAGCATAACTGAGTATAATACATATATGCATTAGTAATGTAATCATCAATAGTAGCTTTGACTTCTGTATCTGCAGTACCTGTATGTTTTCTAACCCAGCTTCCAACTTCTCCAGAGATCATGACAGAACCACTATTATTTATATATGCACCAACTACACATTTAAACTTTACTTGTTTATTATAACTGTTTGTCCAAGCAAACATCATTGACAACTCAGGATCATTATTAAAGTTTAGTTTGTAAACTCCCTGAGCAATTTGTCCATCAGCAGTACATCTGTACTCTTCATCTACAATCCCAAACCCTGCATTAGCAAGGGCTTGATAAGCATAATCAATAACAAATTGATGACTAATTACAGTATAACTAGCACCATGATTTGGTAGAGGCACACTTACTAAATGTGCCTTTGTTGTGTTTTGAATTTTCTTTGGCATAATTAAAATAAACTTAATTGATTTGTATTTGGCTCTAGAGATTCTATTTCTTTTCTAATCTTCTCTAGATAATAATCATAATTTAAATCATATTCAGAAAATGGATTATCATGATGGTTGGTATATAGAGTTTGTAACCATCTTCCAGCTTCTACTTGTATTTCCCGGCCATCAGTGTTATGTTTCTTGATAATCTTACTACCTGATTTAGAGATGAAATACCTAATAGTATCCTGAAGTTTTGTTTCTGTATATTCTCCAAATTCTATTTTATGTTCAGTAAATCTCCAATCACCTTTTATCTTGACTCCTCCACAGAAATCAAAAATGTTTAAATTTTCTTTTATAAATATTTCAGGTTTAATACCATTTACAAAATATGCATGTAAGGCTTTTGGAATAATTAAAAAACTTTTGTTCTTATGTAAAGCTAGATTATCATACTCAAATCTACCCTTACATTTAGACTTACCATCTTCAGTTACAGCAATATAATTATTTACATCACCTAGAACTATCTTACTATATGTGCCGTGCTCAAGTTCAAGATTAGTTATCTGCTCCCATCTTTTGCAAATCTCCATATATTTATCTTGATACTCTCTTGGAATCATAGTTTCAAGACCATCTGTATTCTGCATTAATGGAACTGCATTTGGAATCTCTTCACAAATCATTTCATACAACATAGTAAGACTCAACTGACCATTGATGGTAATTCTCATAGTAAACTCTGGGTCATACAAGAAACTATTCTCATCATTGCTAAGACCATAAGTAGAATTTAGAATGATCTTATATACATAGTTCTTAGGATCAGACTTTGGTATCTTCTTTCTTTCCTCAAAGAACCACTCATATAGATTACAAAATTCTTGCTGCGGCAAATGAGCTGGAGCCCATTTATTTCTTATAGCAAGATTAGGATAGAAACTTACAACATCAGATGTCATAATAACCATATCAGAGTTTGATTTATACACTTTACTTTCTCTAGCACCGTGCACACCACCAAGACCAAAGTCAGTTTTTACACCTTTATACTGTACAGAATACTTAAAACCTCCTTTAGTTTCATTTGGGAATATAACTACTTCATTAAATTTATTAAGCAATCTTTGAAAAGTAGCTGTTTCAAACTTTATATAAGGCAGAATAATATCGGCAACAGTAATTTTAGGTCTGTAAGTTCTCATGTTTCTTAAGTCCCATTTCTTTATTCCTGTTTGGTTACTTAGAAAATGAAGAAATAATTCTTTAGAAATTCTAGGTTCAGATGCTGAAAATAAATCAATATTATATTCTTGTGTTAAAGATCTACGTAAATCAATCTGCCCTTTACTAAGTTGCATAATTTGTTTAGTAGACTTGACATCATTAATACAATACCTAATAATTGGTTCTATTTGCTGAGCAACAATATGACTAGTATGATGAATTGGCATGTCTACAATGTTGTGCCAGTCCATAGTATACTGAATCCATTTTAATGAACTTCTCTTAGCTGGATTATCCCAATGATTAAGTTTAAATACATCAATCTGTCTTATCTGGAGATCTTTTTGACTAAATTCTAAAAACTCACCAGAGTTTTGTTTATTAATAATTTGTTGTGCTTTTGAATATAAATAAGCTGCAACATCCTGTGCAGACATACTGCACAGATCATTCTGTTTTCTTAATATATATTCAGTGATTTGACTATCAAAGCCAAGACCATTAAAGCTGACATGCCATTCATTAAAGGTTTTGTTCCTATTTAGAAAGTTTACTAGTTCTTCAGTGTCATTTCTAGACTCATGAACTACAAAAATTTCCCGGTCATCAGATTTAATATCTTCAAATACTGCTATGAAACAATTACTAAGAGTTTCATAGTCCATTACCCAATGTGTTTTCATAAGATTTGTTCAGTTAAGCTGTCCCCCCGTTAAGTTAAAATAAAAGGGAGTGCCTGTAAACACTCCCTTCTGGTAGAATTAAACTATTTATGTTAGTTATTCATAAATGTTTTATAATCAAACTCAGCATTAACTGCAAAAGTTTTAATTAATTCTTCAATAGCATTTAGGTCTTCTATATAGAATTCTTGAAACACTTCTATCTTGTGTCTTTCTTGTTTAGTTCCACGGTTGCCTGATATGGCAATACCGTACTCATCAAGTTTGGGCAACATATGTAAAGAAGTTTTTCTAATCTTTGATACAATAACAAAAACTTTGCTATCTGGATCAAAAATACATTCTACATAAGGACATGATTCTGCAATTGGAATCAATCTAAAAGTTTGTTTGTCTTGCCAAGTTGACTGGACAATCATCATTGTTTTTTCACTCATTTTGTTGGTTTTAACAAAGTTATTGAATTATTTTAATGTTTTCCAAATCTGCTACTTCAATAAGTAAATTTTCTTTTTCAAAATCTGGCTTATTGCATAGCTCACCAACAGATTTGAGTATTTCAACATCTACACCTAGTATTTTAGCATATGTTTCAAAATGATTTTCAGGAAACAGGTAGCTTTCTACATAAGCATAGTTACCACTTCTCTTATCAAAGAAGTCTAGAATTTTGCGCTTTGTATTTGTATTCATTTTACTGTACTTTCCATCTAGAAAGTATGACCAATCATCACTTAAATCAGAAAAATTAAAAATTGCAACTAGTTTATCTTCATCTACCTTAGTAAAATCAACAAGTCTATTATGTTTGAGTAAAATATTTTTCTCAAACTGTAAATATTCCATGTCAGTTCTTGTATGGTATACACAAACTAGTTTCATATCCTCAGAGTTTACTTTGTTTTCCCAAGAGAGATAAGTCTCACCTGGAACAACACTTGTACCTCTTTTAATGCCCAAGAGCGGATATAAAAATATCTTGGACTTCTGGAAGTATTTCCTATAAAGCGCATCAATTACCATAATTTTACAATTTTACATTACCTACTGCTAAGTCATATGGCAAGTCATATTTCTTCTCTGTATAGTGCCATACAGCCACTTCTAACACAGACTTAAAATCCTTTTGCCACTTAGACATTGTTTCTCTTGACACTTGATATGGATAAACTAAATTGTATTTGTCAATTACAATAAAGGTTACTTGTACTTGCCAAGATGTTATATCTGGTTTGCCTTTCAAAAATTTATGTGTTGCCAGTATATAATAGATAACAGCTTGAATCCAATACTTATAATACTCAACAGCATCAGGAAAATCTTGAATAGACTTGCCAGTAGTTTTTAAGTCATTAATAAATATAACTTTTGCTTGGTTGTCTATAACTACATTATCAAGGAATCCATTAAATCCAAAGGGCAACTGATCATGATCTATTTTGATATGCAACTCATTATATATCTCAATATGATCATCTTCCTCAGCTTTGTCTAATGCTAATAAAGCTCTAACATCATTATTAGTTTTTAGTATCTCTACCTGTGCTTTGCAGCCATCCAAAGTTGGTTGATCTACTACTGCTTTATCTTGACTTTGTTTGAGGAATTCAAAATACTCTTTGTTCTCATCTGTTAGAATTTTTTCTAATCTTTGAGCATCTGTTTTGAGTGATTGATAAAGATTTGCTGTAAGAAGCTGTGTGAGTATATCTGTTGAGTAGTCTTCCAAAAGTAAAGAATTATTTCCTACTGAGCAATGTATTCTAAAAATATTATCAATAATTTTTCTTTGACTATCTGTTGGAAGTTTACCCGGTAATGATACAAATTGCTCATCATACTTCTCAGGCTCAAATAAAAGACAGTGCAGAACCCGCCCTCCTACAAGGTGCGGGTCTGTACTATCCTCTCTCTGGTTGAGCACATAATGATTATAAAATAGTGCAGGAGAATATAGTAGTTTATTTAAGCCACTATAGCTAAAATAAAACTTCTCCTTATAAAATCTCTCTAGTTCATCAGAACCATTCAAAACCATTGTCATCTTTCTCTTCTATTTGATTGTTATTTGATTCTTCATCCAGGGACCCCTGTGGTGCACTTAACTCTTCTTCAATAGCTATTAGCTCTGACTTAAGTTGATTTCTCTCAATTCTAGATAATGCAGTTTCTATGTCTTCACCTAGAAGTTCTTCATGCTCTGCCTCATTAACTGGATACACTGTTGGTTCTTGGATTTCTACTTGTTCTACACCTTCAGGAATAAAATCTGGTATTATCTCATGAACATAGTTAGTATTGAGTAACTTTGCTGCTTCTTCACTAAGAGTTACACTTTTTACTTCAAAGTATTGAGTACCACCTTTTTCAGCTATCTCTTTACCATAATATTTCATTATAAGATTAACCTTATCTAAATCAAATACTTCTTTATTGATAAGAGATGTTGTCATCTCATCAATACTAGTGCTCATGTAATTCTTATTTTTACCTAGAAAACTAAGTAAAGATTTGAAATTAACATGGTTCTTGGTATGACATTCACTCATCTTATATGCATATCTTTCAAAAAGCATCTCAATAAATAGTAGACTTTCCATATAATTACAATTGGCCATAATTTCCATTGCAAGAATATGGTTGTCTCTATCTGAGCTTTCAAACATATCAGAAATCTGTAAGAACATAGATTCATCTATAGTAGCAGCATCATTACCATTAATGTACTTTAGCAATTTACTTTCATCATAAAGTTCTAGACTCAATATATCTGGAAATAAATCTTTGTGATCATCATCTATTGTATAATATGTATTAGATGAACCTAACATACTAGCTTGTATATGTCTTCTTAGTACAGGTACATTATTATTTCTTAATACACTAGCATCAGCATAATTTACAATAACTATGTCTTCAGTATAGTGTTCTAGTGCTTCTCTTAAGTTTTCTTTGTAATAATCATCCATATTACATTCAGAGTCCTCAATGATTGCCCTTAATGCAGATGTAGGTATTTTATAATACCAATGTGATGATACAATTTTATCTCTAGTATTTTTACCACGGAAAACATGTGTAGCATCTTCTATATTTCTAACTGTTTTAATACCATATTCCAAAGACAAATCTTTTAGTTTTACTCTAGGAATATTTACACCAGGAAGGAAATAAAGTTTGTCTCCTTTATTAGGGATATATTCTTTATCAACTACTGGTAAAAATTCATCACCACCCCAAGCACAATATAATGGTTGTACTTTTATAATTATTTCATTTCCATCTGTTGCCGCATCATAAATAAACAAATATTTTTTCATAGAATTTTATTTAAAAAGGGGAGTATTACCTCCCCTTATGTTTGTTTTTAATTATAGTAATGTATTTTTAAAGGGGGAAAACCCTTTATGTTTCAATTACTTAACAGCCATCTTCACCACCTCTTGATTCATCATCAATTGACTAAACTTAACTTTATTACCGTTGACAATTTCTTTAACCATATAGTATCTAAGGTCATTAGTAAATGCTTCACAATCTGTAGTAAGCTTAGCTATCCTATCTATAATTGGTTTACCAACTGCTCCTTTGTCAGCAATAGTAAGGGAATAGTTAATCAATCTGGTTGCAATTACACTAGATATATCAGCACGGAACTCATCATCTTTACCAACAGCATTGGTCAAACTATTCATAACATACTGCTCATCTTTAGTCAGGATGTCTTCAGGAGAAATAATTCTATCAAGTTTATTATTAATGAACATAGTAAACATTGAACTAAAATCAGCTCCCACAGAACCTTCACCAATCATTTGAATCAATGGCAAGTTGTCCTCAAACTTAGGAATAGAACTAATAGCATTAAAGAAAGTAGTAATTGCTCTTGGATTTATTCTTTGAGTAACCAACTCTGGGTGCATCAACATAAAGTTGATACATCTACCATCTATGTTTGCTTTCTCTGCCCACTTAGCCCATACATCAGAATCATATTTCAACTCAACAGAAATAAATCTGGTCTTCTGAGCTACATCAAGAGAAGTAACATTATAGTCACCATTATCTGGATTAGTAGTCAAGATAACATGCCAGTTCTTAGGTAGTTTCCAAGAAACATATTCTTGTCTATCCAAGATCTCCATAGTAGCCTGCATAAATCTTGCATCAGCACGAGTATAGTCATCAAGAATTAAGAAACCACCTTCTCCTTTACCTTGAATCCACTCAGGAGCAGCATGTGACATTCTCTTTCCTACAACTTTATACCCTTTACTAGTAGCTGCAGATATCTGAGATTCATTTATCCAGGTAGTTTTACCTTCAGCATTTTGTATTTGAAATTCTTTTACAGGAAACCCAACCAAGTCACCTAACTCTTCTAGCTGAGATAAATTCAGCTTTACAACCTCCATAGATAGTTCTTTACCCAACTGCATGATTGCAGAAGTTTTACCCAAACCAGCATCACCCTCAATATTAATAGCCACAGGTACTTTACCTTCAGACTGAATATGTTGGTTATTCTTAACCATATGCTTAATAAAGTTTTTCAACTCATCTACGTTCAACTGTACTTGATTCATAATCTTTCTTTTTATAGTTCTAATTTAATTACTTTACCTGGTAAATCTTCATTCATATAAGATCTTTCTGACAAAACCCACAGAGTATTACCTCTAGGTTTTACAGAATAACTACATTCCCCGTCTGTAAAATACACCAGGCTTGTGTATTTCTTCAGGTTGGCATTAAAATATTCTAGGACAGGATCAAATTCAGTCCCACCTCTGCCTTGTACAGCCATTTCAAATTTACCTTTGTAAGGCTCAACAGATCTAATCATTGTATCACACTGTACAACTGTAATATCTACACCACATTTATAGATGTGATAGATTTCACTCATAAATTCTTGAAGTTCCGCATCACTTACAGATCCTGAAGTATCAATGGCCAACAACATATGTTGTCTCATTTTTACTTTAAGACCAGGATTAGCCTCAAATCTACGGTTCTCTTTTCTTCTAATTTTCTTAGTAAATACTTTAGTACTTACACCAGTAAATCTTCTAATATATCCCCGCCAATTAAATTTAGGCTTGACAACTTCTTCAATAATAATTACTCCTTCAATTTCTCCAGGAACTGTACCTCTTTTCTTAAGAGTTTGTTCTTTAGCATCACTAAGAACTTTCTGTAATTGTTTCTCAATTAACTTTTGCTCAGCTTCACTAAGATCTTCAAACTCTTCCCATGTACTATGATCAGGAATATTACCAGACTCAATATTGTCTAGTAACTGATCCATAGCATCACTACCAGATGTACCATTCTTATTTTTCTCATCCTGTAGTTGTTTCAGCTTGTCATAATAATATCTACAACCAGCTTTTCTATCAAGATTGTGCTCTTGATAGTTATCTATATCAATACCACCTTCTGGCAACCAAGACTTATCAATATATTGATTAATCTCCATATCCATTGCCACATTTGCAAGTCTCTTATCACTAAACTTAAAGAATGTAGTTAAGTGACCAAATGCAATATGAAGTAGCTCATGTTTCAATAATCCAAGTCTGTGAGAATCACTAAGACTTTCCCAAAATTCAGGATTAATAGCAAGCTGGTAATTAATACCATTCTTGCTTACACCTGCTGTAGGAACTCTTTTACTATCCCATAACTTATTAAGCATAATAAGAAAGAACCCATAATAGGGCTCTTTCAACATTAGCTCTTTACCAATTTTACTAAGACTCTGTTGTTTGTCCATCATCTTTAAATTTAATGTCTATCTCAAACTTATCCGTAGGATATCCAATAGAACCTAACATTCTAGTCATATCCTTAATAAAGAATTCCATAAATAGCTCAACCGAAGCTTTAGAACCTTTGTGTTTTGTAATCAGACTTAATGTATTAGGACTACTAAGTGGAGTTTCTGGTTTAATAGCTAATATTTTTGTTGCTATCTTTTTACAGTTAATCATCCAGTTCTCCATAGTATGTCCACCAAACTTATAGAGAACTAATAGTTCTCCTATGTATTTATCAAAATCAACATTCTTTAGAGTTTCAAAAGCTATAACATGATTGTCTGCATCTTGTGATTGCAACATCATCATTAAGTTTCTTGTCTCTTCTTTATCAAAAATCATCTTTACCATCAGTCTTCAATTTTTAAAGTTTTTATTGCCCATTCTTTGGGTTTGCCACTTTCAATCATATCTACCCATTCTTTAGCAGTAGGAATGTAGTTGTTACAATCCTCTTTTACATGTTGTTCACCAATATATCTGGTATAAACTTTCTTTCCGTCAGAATTAATTATATATCCACCAAATATTTGTTCACACTGAAAGATACCTTCACTATGGTGTCTAAACATTCTATGTTTAGAGTGACCTATCCAAGCCTTGGTTTCATCAAACCATGCATGAATCTCAAGATAATCTTCTGGCTTACCTCCCCATTTTCTAACAGAGGATTTAGCATGTTCTTCAGGATGTGCCATTACTCATCTACTTTATCTAGAAGACTACCATCATGAAAATAATCTTCAGTTTCAGTAACTCTTACATGGTTATTGATAATGTACTTTCCTGAAGGAACACAAATACACAACTCTCCAAAACCACCTTCATTATTCCACCAGTCTTCTATATCATCAAGAAGTTTAGATTGTGCAAACTCTTCAATTGCATTATGTGCATCTGCAGAAATTTTTGCTAATACCCAATCATTTTCCCAATCCTCTATATAATCACATACATCTTCTGGAGTTTCACAAGGATGATTTGTATAACCAACCCATTCTATGGCACCTGAATCTCCAGCACCATCATATTTTACCTTAATACCGGTCACACCATGATCAGCCAACTGAAACAGGAGGCTTGTTAATTCTAATTCTGTCATAATTATTTGATTTTATAAAACCTACCTAAGATATTCCCATTTAGGAATTCTTCTTTTTCAAGTACTTCATACAAGAACTGATGTTTAGTTTCCTGATATGTAAGTTCCATTTGAGAATTACATATTCTAAGTATCTCTCTCTTGATAACTACTCCTGCTTTGTGAGCATCTTTAAGAATCTTATTACTACTGTAATATCTCATAAAGTCAGGTTTCAGTTCCCGCTTGTACTTTTTTAACCTTTTATCAGTAGACATGGCCAGTGCTTTTTTACCAAGAGGTCTCTTAATATTAGCAAAGAAGTTTTTCTTTCCTATGTAAGCAACTGATTTACCATCTATGATAGCAGTCATAATATAAATGAACCCTACGGCTCCTGCAGGAATATCTAATTCCTCAAATTCTTTTCCTTGATAAATCCAACTCATAATGCTTGTTTTAATAATGGTAATAATGTGTTTCTTACACTATCAATGCCATGTAATTTAACTGAATCAGATAGATCTTTCTCCATAGGGAGATTGATTGTAGTTACTCCAAACATCTTTTGATATTTTTGAGCTGCTTTCTGACCAGGTTCATCATTATCAAATAATACAAATACACTTTTGTAGTGTTTAATTGCATTAACCATAAAAGTTGTAGGTATCATGGAATTTTCACTGTCTGGAGCAATACATTCTGCATCAGTAATTTTTAATTTATTAAATGCCATAAGGTCTTTAAGTGAAGAAGTAATTATAAGAAACTTCTTATCTCCCCTAAGTTGCTCACTACCTTGAATATAATCCCGGACTTTTATAAATTTACCATCCTTTACTTTAGGTTGATAAATCTTATACAAAGTACCATCATCTTTAAAATAACCATAGATATAATTTGCAGATATTCTCATGCTACTTTGCATACCTAGATTATCTTCTTTTGTCATGACATAGAAATCTAATGGAGCTACATTGTAATGTTCTAACATCTTAGAACCAATACTAAAACCCATCCAGTAATTTTGATCTAAGTTATTCCAGTGTCTTATTTCATAATCAGAAACTCTAAACTTACTGTGAGCTTTTAATTCAATTACAGGTGCTGGATCATTAGTTTTTAAATATTCATTGTAATCATCAATAATTTTAAATGATGCTCTGCCTCTAGTTCCAAAATTAAATAGTGTTTGAACTAGATTTAATGCATCACCACCATAACCTGAAGAAAAATCTTTGTACTTATATGTGTTTTTATCATCCATATAAATATACATTGAAGCTGTCTTCTCTCTACTATTAAAAATTGATTTAATCTTTACACTTTGACCAGTAAGTTTTTCAGTTAGTTTTAAATAATATTCAAATACCCATTCTTTAGGTACATCTTCTAACTGTGATACAAGGTTCTTTGTAGAAATCATAAGTTTAGAAAATAAAATAGGGGGAAGCTGACTCCCCCCTATACTATTATAAATTATTTAGTCTAGGCTGAAATCAGTAGATAACCCCGGTGATGTTCCAAAATCATCATCACCAAAATTGTTTACATCTTTTACTTCTAACTTTTTAAGATGCTTAGCTTCATCATATATTATGACTTTACCAGCTTCAACTTCAGCATATGCATACTTTTTATTTTCTGCTTTTGGAAGCCAAAGATCATAACTTGTATAAGAGTTTTTATTCAAATACTCTTTACCAGCAATACAAAATTCTAGATACTTATCTTTGATAGGTGCAGTTTTATTAAATGCTTCTACAAAATCATCAATTGTTTCATGTTGACCATCTTGTTCAGTAAACCAATCATTTATACCATAAGCTTTAGATAAACCTTGTAAGAAGATCAATATTGATCTATCTCTTTGAATTTTAATACCAGATTTAGTTTCACCATCAGCAAATGCATACTGACTAGCTTTTACTTTACCAATCTGACCTGCAAAATGACCTTTTTCTGGATTGTCCTTGTCTAGTGCAAAACCTTCAAAACCATCAATAGGTTCAGTTTCTACATGTAATATAAGATGTTTAGCTCCTTCAATGAATCTAAAATCTTCCAATTCAATGTTGTTAATCTTTAATACATGATTGCCTGGAGCAATTGTTTTTGCCATTGATGAGCCACCAGAACCTGTGCCCAAATCAGTTGTACTTAATCCCATTTTGTTTTTGTTTTAATTATTAAATAAATACTTTTTCCCAGTGAAACTCAAGTTCACCATTTTCATTCATCTCGGTAACTACTATTTCTTCATTACGTAAATGCTCAGGTCTTGCACCACAAGTAACTTCCTCATTGGTTTTAAATGAGAGAATAGTTTTGTTACCCTTTCGGTACATGTACCCAATAGCATCTGCATTTGCACAAATTAAAGATTTAATTTTACCTGTTAAATCAATGTTAGCTGACATTACAAGTTCACCTTTATCATCTACCTGTTTGTCTTTAATATGACCAGATAAAATAATATGGGGTGCTAATGTATCAATAAAATCTAAAACTTGAAAGAATGCTTGACGGATATATAAATATCCTGCACCATTTGGCAATGTAATTACAGTATCCCCATCAAAGTTTTTACCCATTGGAGTTTGTTTATATAACTTTATTGCTAACGGCATGATCATATCTTCCAATGCAGTTACAGTATCTACAGTAATAAACTTATAAGGTTTACCTGCTTCTTTAATTGCTTTTCCAGTATCTAATAGTTCTTGTAAACTATTAATGTTTACTTTTAAAGCATCTACATAATCAGCACCATTTTCTAAATCAAGAATTAAATTATTATCAAGACCAGCATAAGCTGTTGTTTTACCAGTCTTTGGCTTAGAATAAATCACAATTCTTTTAGGATTCTGTCTTTCAGCCTTTACTTTTTTTGTTGGCAATACTATACTCATATGTCTTTTTTTGCTGTTGTTATTAAATCATTTAACCATTGTTTATCACTTACAGGTTTTACTAACATTATAGCAGCAAAATCTCTAAGAGATATGTTTGCTAATGTGCTTGTGTCTGTAACTTTATCAATGTCAAAATCAGAACCTGCAGTTTGTACTGCTTCTTCTCTTTTAGTAAACTCTTCTTCAAAATCAGGAAATACTGAAAGTGTTTTCTGTAGTTTTGGAAGACTGTCTTCTTTTTTCTTAAGTTCTTCTCTTCTTTTTTCATAAAGAGAATAAGAAATTTCAGTACCATCTTCTTGTACCATCATTAGTTCACTAGCAGAGATTACATATGCAGAATATCCACCAGCTCTTTCTCTAAGCTCATACTCCTCTGTATAAAAAGGATTTGCTTTGAATTTAAACAGTGGTCTGTCTTCATACATAGGAGTATAATCTTGTTCAGCTCCTCTTTCATCTCTTATTACATCTATAAATTCCATATAGATATCTTCATTCTTCTTTAGTTCACTTTCATAAAGTTGAATGTTTCTTCCAAAACGGCCTTTCTCATAGAAAGCCATTTTTAGAGTAAATAATGGACTTGCAAGCTTTAGTTTTTTAAAAATTTCAGCATGTTTTCCAAAATACTCTCTTTCTTTTTGTTTTCTATCCATAATTTAACTTTTACTTTTTTGTACTCAGAGTATTTGTTGCCTGAGCCGGAGGATCAATTTCAATGATTCTCATTGCTGCTCTATCTAGTTTAAAGAAACTCATCTTTGTTAGACCATTTCTTGACTTTAAGAAGTGGAAAACTAATATATCATCATCATCTATGATGAACTTTTCCGGACCATATTGTCTAATCTTTCTTATAGAAGGTTTATTTATACCTAGAACAACATCAGCATGCTGCAACAAAGCATCTGCACCAAATAAATCAGAATCTAATACATAATTACCATATTCCCCATCTCTAGCTCTGTCAGGATTGTCAATATTTCTATTGAGCTGACTTAATACTACAAAGGCTACAGGATAGTGTTTCTTCATATAAGTTAGTGCTTCTCCAAGAGAGTATAACATTTCAAACTTATCCTTTTCTGTTTTAGCCACTTTGAATAGTGCTGAGTGGTCAATGGTGACAAGCATGTTAGTATATTTTTTAATCATGTTGCCATCTTTATCTTTTACCATTTTTGCATGATTTTCCATATGATTATGGATTGTAGCACACATTACATCAACTGTACATGGATCATAAATAACATCAATAATATCTCTGTCTTTTGATTTTTGATAAAGTTCAACACATTTATTAAATACACCATCATCTAAAGGCTCTGCCTTACTCATCAATGCATTGTAATCATAACCAGTATTTAGACTTAACTTCCGTATTCCATTAGTCTCATCTAACATTTCAAACTGAAACTTAAGTATTCTAAATTCTTGTTCTTGGTTAGCTTTGATGATATCATCAATTAACTGTTCCATGAATAAAGTTTTACCAGTTCCAGGTCTAGCACCTACTACGGTGATAGTTCTCCATTCTAATCCATCACAAAAAGCATCATTAAATTTTGGCCATGCACTCTTCAGTGACTTCAGTCTTCCTTTTCTTCTTGCTTCTATTTTATAGATAGCTTTCTTGAGAGCATCTCTCTCACTTACCGGTATTAAAGGTGCCGCACCATTAAATAATTGAGCCATATTATGATTTTTTAATTATATCTGCTTTTGCTAAATTGTATATTTCATGCATTATTGTAATAATCAGTTCAATAAGTAAAAACTGTCCAATTCCTATTGTAATAATAAAATTATCTGTAATCACCCAAGCCAATAAAGTTCCAATAATAGCAAATAGAAATAACTGTGTTTTATTTCCCATTAATCTACTCTTTCTTTAAAATAATCTATTACATAATCTTCTCCACTTAATATTAATTCACAATATGTTGCTAAATCAGAATCCCAAGTTTTATCAGTATTTTGTTTTCTAATGAAATACTGAGAAGTTCTCATATATTCATATCTACGGATACTGTATTCATCAACATATTTTCTAGTAGCTTTGAAGATAGTATCCCAAGTAAAGTCATAAGTTTCAAAAAACCATCTAAAACTATTTTCAAGAGTTTTAGGATTTACTCTTGCATACTTGCCACTTGATAGCTTTTTATTAGGAAATATTTCATTATAATCCTTAATGTTATCAAGGAAATTATTACCCAATAAATCTATAGTAGTTTTCTTCTTTGACTTTCTAAAGTACCCATCAATTTCAGTAATAAAGATATGACTTTTAGAGGTCAATTGCAAGTTTTCATCAAGCCATGCTTCACTTTGCAGCCTTTTGCATTCTATTGCTTTATTAACAAAATTTGCTACTGCAATTTTTTCTTTAATGCAGTATAATACATAAAAGGTATTAGGAGTTAATCCCTCTTTAATACACCTAAGAAATATTTCTGTCATATTACCATATTATAGTTTCACCATTAGATTCTTCTACAAGTCTAGATATCTTATTAAATATATCATCACTATCCCATTTAGAGCCATTATAAGCAGCAGAAGCAGGATGTTTAACAGTAAACTTATAGTTATTATCATTAGTAAGGTCAGACCATTCTTCAGCTTTTTTCCCCATGTAGACATATATCAATCCCGGATTATAATTATTTAACCAATCTAATAAATAAGCAGTAAAAGATCTCCATATATCATAATGACTACCAATTTTACCTACTTCAACTGTAAGAGCTGTATTTAGCATAAGTATGCCTTGTTTTGACCATCTTGATAAGTCTAAATTTTCACTAATCACATGGTTATTATATACAGTTCTATCTACTTCTTGTAGAATAAATTTAAGACTAGGTTGTAGTTTGTTTGTATTGCTACAACTAAATGATATTCCATCAGCTACTCCAAGTTGTGGATATGGATCTTGACCAACAATAACAACTCTTAGTTTATTATATGGACATTCTTCAAATGCCCTAAATACTTGTTTAAGAGGTGGAGTAAATCTTTTGTCTTCTTTACTTAAATTCCAAAGTTTAATGAGTATGTCATCAAACTCAGAACTAAATATAAAAGATTTAAAAACTCTTCCCCATCCGCTTGGTTCAAGTTTATCAAACATTTTTTGTTTAATTTCTTCTAAATTCATTTTTTTGCTATTTTTGATAAAATTATACAATATGAGTACTATAAAAGTTAAAGAAATAAAAGATGATGCTATCATCAATGTTCCGGTAAATAAAGCTTATTATGTAATGGTAAAAGCAGTTCTTTATGATCTGTTTACTATTCTTCAAGAAAAAGGTACTACTGAAGAATCACTACAAAATATCTTAAAAAAGTCTTATGCTGAGCTTACTCCGCATGAAAAATCTTTTTATACTATAACTTTATTATTAGCAGAAATTGAAAAACAAGCTACTGAAAATAATTTAATTGATGAGAAAGAAATTGAAACTAAAAACTTTGTTAAAGAGGATGATGAATCTAAAGATTCAAATTAAATTGATCTTTTCCTATTTGTACACAAGTTTCAATTGCTAACATTAGTTCATCTCTACTACAGTCTGCAAAAGACTTAGCTTTAAGACCAGAAGTTTCTTTTATAATAACTTTCATATCATCAAAAGTATATCCAGATTCTTTAGCTAACTCTCTAATACAAGCATGTACTTTAGCAAGTTGTGCTTTACTATGATTTGTATCAGCCAAATCAATATACATTTCAACTAATTGTCCTTCAGGAATTTTTGACATGAATATCTCATATCCTAGTTTATCTTGAGGTCCGTTATAAACTAGCTTCCCATTCTTCTTAATAAACTTACCAGAAAACATACTATCTAATTATATTTCTTAGTGTGTCTAGAAATTGTTGATAATGATCTACACTTTCTATTTTTATAGCTGGTAAATCCCAGCAACTAATAATCCACCGGTCATCTTTAGTATCAATACTATCTGATGTATACAGAACTACATTGTTGTATAGCTCTTTTTGGTAGAAGTAATAATCATACCCGTTACCACTATCTACATCAGATATAACAACCTGATCAAATCCAAAATCTTTTAATTCATTCTCCGTCATCATTATACTTTTTTCTAAGATACCTTGCCCAAGCATCCTTTTTTCTACCATTAATAAAGAACCAACCCCAGTTGAGTTCAAACCATTTTCTAATTCTTCTCATCTTTTTTACCGTATTTCTTTTCAAACTTTTCCCAGCCTCTAGAATCAAAGTTGGCTACCATAAGATCAAGAGTAATCTCATCTTGATGATCAGAGCACATACCTATACCTTCTAGATCTAGATCAGGTTTATATACTCTATAAGCTTTCTTACCACATTTTATACAATTCATCTTATTCTTATTTAATAGTTAAATGTGCACTCTTTAACCAATCAATATTAGTAGGATCATAACCTTCAATAATGAATGCACCATGACCATCTTCATGAGCTATTGAATACCCATATATTTTACAGATATTTTCTATTTCATTAAAGAAATTAATAACTTCTTTTGGAGTCTTGATAAACTCAGATTTACTTTTATCCCAGCTTTCCATCTTATTCTGATTTATTTTTCCATTCTTTCCATGTATCAAAGTCTTTAAGTTTTTCTAAATATTCCTTTTCTTTTTCTTTAGCTTGGTCTATTACAGATTTTAAAAACTCATTCATATGTTTTCTACCAATAGTTTCTTCTATCCATTGTACAGCTGTTTTTTCCATAATATCTATTTATTCCAAAATAATTCAGGATTAATTATATCCTTTGTATAGTTGACATCTTTATAATTTACATTATTATCTGTCCATAATCCTAATTCTTCTAGTCTTTTACTTCTAAGTGTAAGTATAGAATATGCAGTAAGATTTGCATTATCATCATCTTCACTTAATAACATCCTGAGCATGTTTTGCTTCTCTTCTTCAGTAGCATACCCTTTTTTAACAAGTAAATTTAACTCAGATAGAAAAATAAATGGTTTAAACTCTCCTTGTTTATTACCAGAGGCATACATATACCATAAGTAACCCATGTTACTATCTTCAGGTTTACAAACATCCCAGTGCTCATTACATATATCTTTGATTAAGTTCTTAATCTTTGTATCACTAAAATTATATTTTTTCATCCTCTTAAAAATTTAAACATTGCTTGTAATTTTTTATGTTCTTCTACTAACCACTCTGGAGTAAATACAGCTTGATGACCAGTAAATGTTATTGTAGTGTGCATGTCAATTCCATGAGTAAAATTTGCAGACCATATATTACTTTGTAATACAAATGTAACTGATAATCCACCTGCAATATTATGATATCTATAATGTTGATGATCAAGATTAGATCTGTAGAATCCGTGCTTTACAAGCTTCTTACCTATTTTTTCAGTATCTAAAAGTGTCATAGCTAAAATATGTATCTAATTGTATTCCAAGGAATATATTTATCATGTAACTCAACAAACTGTTTGATATAATCAGCTTTTCTGTTATGTTCATACCTTATATTCTTACCACCATACTGAGAAATTTTAGCTTCTTGTATTTTAGGTACCCAAAGTAAATCTTCTCCCGGAAGATTATGCTGTAGATTATACTTATGCTTGTCCTCATTATGAGTAAGAAATATTACTTCAGCTTTTACTAGGTCAAAATTCCAAAGATTATACTGAGCATGTTTCTTAATTATATCAAACAAAAACTCATACTCAGTCAGCCAATTGTCATGAACAATAACTGGACTAAAGTTTAAGTGTACATCATAACCCGCATATATAAATTTTGGAATAGCTTGAAGTCTCTGATCAAGTGGACTAGTATTAGGTTCTAATTGTTTTCTCCACTTCTCAGGCATTATACTAAATCTTATTCTAATCTTACCTTCTGGATTAAAACTTAGTAAGTTTTTATTTACATACTTAGTAGCAAATGAACCCATAGCAAGTGGATGATCTCTAAAGAACTTAAAAATTGTCTTCCAGTCATGATATTTAGCATGAAGAGCAAAGTCTTCATTACAAGAGATATCATAAGTTACATACTCCCCTGTTTGATTAGGTTTCTCTACATCAGTAAAATAAGCATGTGAATTAATTTCTGTCAGGATATCCATAGTATTTGTAGCTACAGATAATCCTTCCGGTTTATGTCTCTTCATATAACAGTAACTACAGTTATACAAACAGCCATGACCAAAGGAGGGACTGATGAAATCAGTACTCCTCCCACTTGGTCTTATGGTCATAGATTTTCTAGTAACTTTTGTGACTATCATCTAACTGGTCTATATTTTACTACAGTTACTTTACAATCAGTAAATCCTTCTTGTATCATTTCTTTAATGACATTCCATTTACCTCCAGCTAATCCAGCTCCAATTTTAGGTAAACCAATATGCATACCTTTAAAAACTTTATTCATTTCAGATACAATCTTTTCAAAAGCATCATAATCAAATGGTTGTCCTCCAAATCCATATTGTGTATATGCATTAACAACAGTAAGATGTTTATTATTAACAAGCATTGTTTCATAATCTATCTTACCAAGCTTATTTTTATCTCCTGAATATTTTTGATTTTCAAGTGGAAATTCATCACATCCAAAGGCATTAGCCATTTGAGGTGCTATTCCTGCACCCATAGTACAAAAGCAATTGCAGCCATGAGCTACAACATCAAATTCACCCTTTTTAGCAAGATCAATAAGATCTCCACTAACTTCATTATAATTTGTCATTTCTGATTATTTTTCAAAGTAATGTATGATTAACATTACTGCAATAAAAGAAACTATTATAGTTCCTGTAATTAATAATATTCCTAACATTTTATTTACTGTTTCTTTGTTTGTCTTCTTTATAGCTAATCCAAAAACCAATAGCTACAATTATATTCATACCAAAGGAAGCAATAAATTCATAAATATCCTCATAGATGTTAGTCATTAAATGAAAATGTCCTAACATCCAGAAAGGTATGGACAAGTTTTGGCTTATCCATACCACTAGATATTTAATAAAATGTATCATTGTAAAGCTTCAAGATACTTATCAGCATACTTAATACTCCACCAGCTAAATGCATCTCCTACATATAACTTAAGATTATTTTTAAAGTATACTAAAGACACTGTTTGATCATTAAATGTAACTGTCTTATCTTCTTTAGTTTCAATAACTGTTTTTATTAAATTAAAAAAGTCTATTGCATCTTGTTTAGATAGAAAAGTTACTGTTTCATATACATTAATTTGTTGGTATTGTCCATCTTTAAATGTTAATGAGTAGTTTTCTAAAGTGTCACCTTGTACTGTTCTGAATATAGCATGTAATCCTAATGGATTCTGATACAACTTTTCTGATTGTGGTGCATCTTCTACTTTAATTTGTGCAGATACATTAATCCCTAATGTTAATCCTGCTAATAATAAAATTTTCTTCATAGTTTAATCTCCTTCTTCATTGTTTATTCCTTTTACTTTTTCTTTTTTCAACCTTTTCTCGGTACTTTTCAAATTCTTGCTCAATTTGAGATACCTCTGTAGCCTTTCTTGAATCCCTTGATTCAAATTGTTGTAATCTTGCTCTTTCCTTTTCTCTTTCATAAGCATTCCATTCAAATATTTGTAATTCTTTCATTTTAATGATATCACCAATAGTCATTTGTTCTGGTATACCATCATTTGCTTGATAAACTTGCATATAAAGTTCTTTCATTTTTCCCATAACTTTAAACTGTTTTCAATAAATAATTTAATTGTATCCCTTGTATTCTCATGGCCTAAAATGGAGCCCACAGCTCTTAACTTAGTGTAAAGCTTTCTATCTAGATCTACTGTTATTTTAACTTTTTTAGGAGTTCTAGGTATCTTTTTAATTACACTAAAATCAAATGGAAAACATACTGAATGAACAAATACATTTTGCATATACTCTTTATCATCGTAATATTGCAATACAATTTTTTTGTTATGATTAACTGTATGTCTATTATGTCCAGTTGCTGCTGCTATACCATGCTCAGTCATCATAAATCTAAAAGCAAGTAATCCAATAAGATAACTTCTTTGGTCAACTAAAGATCTTTTTCTTAACTTTTTAGGAATTTTTGAAAGAGCATTTATTACATCTTCTTTAGTGTAATCTTCCATATTAAATTAAATCTAATTCTAATTCTTTTTCTTTTTGAGCTTCAAGTATTAGTCCTTCTATTGGTAGAAATCTACTAGCATCATAATACTCATAAGGAAATGATTTCTTAGTAAGGGTAACTTCTTTTAATCTTAAGCCCATTCTTCCGGGTTGTAAACCCATATTGGCAGTTTCAATAACAGTATATACTGCTCCTTCTTCTAGCCATTCATCAAATGATATTTTTTTTGGTTTATTGCTGGCATCAATGCATATAACTTTCATAACTCTCAATCTCTGTAATTAATTCTAGTTCTTCAAAATTATTTTTTAATTCTAACATATCTAGATAATTACCTGATTTTACAGAGCATTTCCCCTTATTATGAGTTATAATTGCACACTGTTCAGCTTGTTCAGGCTCATGCTCACAATATCTTATGAGGCATGCCATAACATACAAAAAATCATTTGAGTCATCATTATACAATACTAACTTATGTGTTTTTGTATCTTCCATATTATCTCAATATACAAAAAATTTAGGGGTTAATCAATGTTAACCCCAAAATCTTTCCATACAATCTTAGTCTGATCAAATCCTTCTAAAGCTTCTTTTACCCATTTTTCATCTACAGTATTCATGTAGCATAATATATGTACAATAGCTTTATCATCTGGATTTAACCGGAGTAATCTACCAATTCTTTGACTTGCTTTCCTTTCATTACCATAAGCATGAAGAATAATACCCTGTTTAAGATTAGGTATGTTTACACCCTCATTTAACTGCAATACAGTTGAGAGCTTAGTAATTTTACCATCCTTAAACATCTGAAGGTTTTCTTCAGAAGTATTATTATTACTATGATAACTATGCGGGCAAAGCTTGTCAGCCTGTGCTTGTGTGTTTGCAAATAGAATACACTTACTATCTATAGAGTCAAATAAAATCTTTGCATACTTTTCTTTAGTAGGATACTCCATCATAGCTTTCATTCTCATTACACGCAAAATATGCTGTGGTCCCGAGCCTGTGTCTATTCTTGTACCCCAATAAGAATAATTCTTTTCTTCAGAAGTTGGAAACTTCTTACCTTTTAATTCAACAAGATAATTATTCTTTTTGCTTAAATAAAGCTGATGTACAATGATTTGATAATCATTTAGTATTTTATTTTCTATAGCATCATCTGCACCAAAATTAAATACTACTGGACAAAACTCAGCTACTAGACGGCCCTTTTCAGAATTCTTATATTTAGGAGGAGTACCTGTTAAACCAAGTACTCTACCCTTGTAATTTTCAAGAAAACTTCTGTGACTGTCTAGTAGACTGTGAGCTTCATCTAGATAAACCAACTCATAATCATTAGGACTATGTTTGTTAAGACTTAAGTAAGTAGTAAATGTTATCCTCTGTAGAAGATGCCCCATGTTAAATTTCTCAGCATCATCTTTCCATGACTGAAAAATAGATTTCTTTGGAGCAACAACAAGTATTCTCATTAATTCTGTAGAATTTTTATCTATATGTGTTAGGCCTACCAAAGTTTTACCAACTCCTGTACCTAATACTACACTACATTTTTGTTTGTTATTAGTTGCAGCTAATGCTTCTAATTGTATTTCATCTTTTGTCATAAGTATTATTTTAACCAATTCATTGTTCTTGCTTCAGCAGGATGTGCATGAATCCAATCATGGCAGTTCCTACATACTGCAAGCCAAGTACTTTGAACTAAATAGAAAGCATCTCTATTAGCACCAGCATAGGTATGGTGAATATCAGTAGCATTATGACTACATCCATTCACCTTTACCATACACAGGGGATTATTATTAAGATGTTTTTCTCTTAGTTTAAGATACTCTTGATCTTTCTTCTTTCTTTTAGAAGAAACCTGAGAGATAGCAGATTTTGGTTTCTGTGCAGTATCTGTTGGTTTTTGGCAACTCCAGCAATATTTGCAGTATCTGTATCCCTCATGATTCTTCCATATGACAGTCAATTTCTTACAACCGTCACATTCTTTAAGCTTTGTTTGCATTTTTCAATCTGGGTAGTGTGACTGGTTCTTCCTGTAAACTTAAAAAGTTTTTAGGCAAGATTCCTTCAGTAATAAAGATAGCAATAATAAAATCTTTATTCATGTTTAAATCTTTAAAAGTTAAAGTGTTTTTAAACTTTTCATCAGTCTCAGAATTCTCCAAAAACATCTGTGTCATTGGACTTTTTGGAAACAATGCTTCAAATATTAAATTAGTATATTCTATTGTAATCTTTTGTTTTACAATATTCAATACTGATTGTGCTCTTTTGTAAACATTAATAATTCTTTGTTTCTTTTTACTACAAATAGTAGCAAGTTCCTCTTTATTAAGAGCTTCTAAACCATATAGTGCTCTTTTATAAAGATAGTTTTGATAAGGTGAATACTTATCTTGTTCATATTGCATGTAGGTTTTACCTGCATTCAATTGATAATTTTGATAATCTTGTTTTAACTTTTCCATTTTAATCATACATTTAAAATTCATAAATAAAATAAAAGGGGGCTTTTACACCCCCTCCTATTGGCTGACTAACTACAATTAACCTTCAATAGTAAAATCTTCATTAGGCTGCATTGCCGTTGCTGCTTGAGATGCAGCATATGCAGCACGTAGTTCTCCTACATTATCATGTTCAACAGTTGTATCTGTTGCTGCCTCATTAAAGGTAAATTTAGTTCTACGGTAGATTGGAAGACCACCAAGAGTACATACAATACCTGTTTCACCAGCTACTTTAAGATCTCTTTCTGGATTCTTTTTGTTAAAAGGTTCCAAAGACTCTTCAATAATAATCTTACCATCTAATCCTTGTCCAGCATAAAGATTCATTTCTTTTAGATCTTCTACTAAACCTGGCATTAAAGCAGAAATGCTTTTTCTTCTTACAAAGCCATTGTCATCAATCATGGTTCTAGTTTGTTGTACACGTACATAACCATAATCTGACTTTTCTGAAACATTAATAACTGCACCTGTTTCATCTGCTACTACAAAAACTTTTGAGTTCATAACTTTAGTTTTAAAAAATTAATAAATAAATAAATAAATAGATGTTTTGAGTAGATACTATTATGCCAGTTACTCACTCTGGCAAAAAGTGTATAGCCCTAAAGACTATATATCCAAATTGTCTGATAAATCAATAATATCATCAAAAGGGATGTCATCCGATATGATATTATTTATGTCTTCATCATCCTGTGGAAGGAATTCAAAGTCATAATACTTTTCTTTGGTGTTGTTTTCAACAGCCGAACCACTAAATGGATCCCTAATGTGTTCACCATAGTCTATTGACATGAGGTACTGTATATCTTCATCTGTAAGATCCAGATATTCCTCTATTGAGAGGTGAACTACTTTCCCATTAGGGAGTTGATATAACATTACCTGCATAAATATATGCAGATAAATATATGCTATTTAAAATGAAGTTAATAGTTTAAACTAATAATATTTAGCAATATATAGCTAAACAATGAATTGGGGATATTGCTATCCCCGTATCATTTGGTCTGGAAAAGCATATCTCAAGATACACTTCTTTAAAACTCTTCAATAACTTCTAAATCTTTTCCTTGAACATAGGTTGTATCTTTCTTTGTAGTACCATTGTCTAAGACATCTGTGTACTCAATATGATACTGACTATATTCATGATAACCTCTAAATTCTTTTATAGTTACCACAACCTTACCATCTTCATCAGCAAATTTCTCTCTGATATCTTCTTTATTACTACCCCAACCAAGGTTATCTACAGGTATTTTGCATAAAGTACCATTAGGTATAATATCAGGTAGTTTATCACCCAACATTAGTTTGAAAAAATAATCAGTAGCTTGAGCATTACTGCACAACATAGGAGTAAGTAACTTAACAAACTCCTCAGCATTTGAATCTTTGATGATTTTACTAATAGCTCTTGCTATATCAGTATCATCATAACTAACACTAATCATCATGTTTTTACTAATCATTTATTCTTCTATAATCTAATACTTTTGCTAACAAAGCTTCATTAAAGTTTGTAAAGAACTTCTTATCAATCATTTTTTGCTTGATATCTGGCTCTTCACAACTGTAACAGGTTGATCTCACTCCTGTTTTAATCAACTCTCCTTCCGGAGTTTTGATATCTGTCTTAAGATTAAATCCTAAAACAGATGTAATTAAATATCTATCCATGACCAAACATATTTTTTAATACATTCATTGTTCTTTCTTTAGCTTCATGATTTTCCATCACTCTTTGTGCAATCAGTGTTGCATATACAATTTCATTTGTATGCTTACAATTAGAAACTATTTCTTCTAAATAGCTATGTAAATGATTTGTAGTTGCAAATGATTTCAGACATAATAGAGTAAGTTCCTCAGATCTTTCTTGAGTAATACCTAGTATATTATGAAGATATTCATCTTCATCATTTATAATTAGAAGTTTATAAGTTCCATCTGGATTATATGTCTTCTGTTTTCTCTTAAATATTTTTCCTAACCAATTCATAAATCATAATTTAAATTAATATTAGTGATCCCATCTGGAGTCGAACCAGAAACCTACACATTAGAAGTGTGTTGCTCTATCCAATTGAGCTATGGGACCAAGTAAGTAGACTATTACACCTTTCATCTACTTAGTGCGGTCAAGGGTGCACACAAGGGAAATTACATAATTACTTGTTTCTCTTCATACTTATTTTTAAGTATTCTAGAAATCAAGTTTAAATGATACATTACATCTTCAGGTTTAATTTCACCTGTTTCAGTTAATAGGGAGTTTAAAGCATTTGGAAACATAGCAATCCATCTGTCTAACTCAGCAAATATAAGATCTTTCTCAACTGCTGCTTCAGCACGAAGATATTGTTCATCATTTTGTGGTTCAACTACTTCCTGCTTTGGTTTCAAATGTTTTCTCCAATCATATGGAGTTTTAGGTTCTCTTTTTGCTCTAGGTTTTGCATCAGTTTTCTTTCTGTAAACTCTTTTTGGTTTGTTTGTTTCTGCTGGTTTCTTAGCCATTTTTATTAATTATTAATTGTTACTAAATAGCATAGTCCATAATACAAGGACTATACCCACTGCAATAAATCCATACAACATAATTGTGAATGGAATCATTCTATTTTCAAAATTTAATTGATCTTCTAATGAAGCAATTTTAAATTCTAAGTCAGATATGGCAATCATTGCCATGTCAACACTAATACCACTATGCTTATAGTAAAGTATATCATGTCTTTCAGCTTTTAAAGCTTCAATTTGTTTCTTTAATTTTCTTCTACTAATCATTCTCAAATATATTAAAATCAATATTATAGTTACTAAGTAACAGAAATATATAGCTAAAGTCAAATGCAAATACAATGTCAAAGACCTTCTCTTCATTCAAAGGCAAATACAAATACTAAGTCTCATTGTTATCAGCCAGTTATCTCACTCTTGGAGTAACCTGTCTGATGATGAGTTCTATCTCAGTTTTTATAGTTGAAGAGAAGCGGTTTATAATGTATATCAAACATTTTTCTTAATGTGGATAACAACCACTTGCTATAGTTAAGAATTTCTGTTACTAAGTACAAAGAGTAAGAGAATCAGCTTGTGCTTATCTCTTACTCACCTATTTCAAATCATTCCTACTCAGCAGTAATGAACATGTCAATTACATGCTGAAATCTAGGATCAACATTGATTCTCAATGCTGCAGCTTCTTTAATATTCAACTCACGTTGACTATTAAATTCCATAGTAAGAGTATATAACTCACTTTGATACATCTGCATTTCTGCTTGATAGTTATCAAAGAGAAGTTTCTCTTCTTTTGTATACTCAGCAGCTCTATCTGCATTTTCTTTCTGAATACGTGCATTCTCATCACTAACTAAGTTCTTAACCTTAGCTTTGTAATAATTTACACGTTGCTCATACTGTCTATGAGCATCTGCAATAGACTCATGCATACCCAATAAAGCAGAAGATACATGGTGTTTGGTAACTTTGACCGGAGTCTTTTTACCATCTTCCACTTGGAACCACTCAATACTAGGAGTATTAGGTAGGTCCTTTCTCAACTGAGACAGTTTACCATTCTTATGAATGAACTGACCCAAATGAGCTGCCATGGATTCTACTTGAAGATACTCAGAATACTCTGCATCACTAAGTTGTTTCCAACCCCATGATTCATCAACAGTATCTGTTGGATCCCAATCAGCAGGATATAGTCTAACTGGTTCTACAAGATGTGAAAAATCAGGTCTTGTATCCCTTAATCTTTCTATCTCAGCTTCTTTAGACTTGATAGCTTCCATAAGGAATGCCTGACATGCATGTAGATCACCCTTGTTTTTTAACTTATCAAGGATATCTCCTGGTATTGGCATACCCTCTTGTAGTTCATATAATTGTCCACCAACATTAATGGATTTACTACAGTTGTTGTAAGAATCCAATTGTCTTTGGATTTCCATAGCATTTTGATTACACAAATT